>JAEIGA010014659.1_pt1 | contig 11929 bp, 8 predicted proteins | sample 9270691 | NCBI WGS metagenome assembly JAEIGA01 (sample SAMN17057246, study PRJNA624740) | gut metagenome | biome: biome; isolation source: fecal sample | host: Bos grunniens | place: China: Xizang | collected 2019
ATGCACCAGATGTCGCACTTTATCATTCTCGATGTCATACATTATGAAGTAAGTCATGCTCGTCTTCTTTCTTAATGGCCTGTTGATAAGTCCTAAGATATATCCGACCCTTTCCTCAAGACTCCCAATTTCACCACATCTGGATTTCTGAGATATAGGAGGGTTATCCTCACTTATGCCGGCACTCAATTTCTTTTCTACCTGCTGCCTAAGGGTAAGCTCCAATCTTTTCTTCTTCGTCATTCTATGTTATCATGAATATACAATCGGATCAAATCTACAGCCAGCTGATTAAATTCTGCTGACGTACCGCTCTTAGGGGATATCACTGGATTGAAACGCCCTTTACCATAAAACAGATTTACTTCAGCGCATCGAAGCCCTGCACTCAACTGCAGCTTTTTCCCATAATTAATATCCTTGACATTGGAGACTTTTATCCCATTATTTTCCAGATATGCAACTAAAGGATCTATGATTTCAAATCAATCGTGGCTATCAAACTCAATCAAATGTCTTAATCCTTATTGTAGTGGAAGATGGACTCTGAGTTGACATGCTTACAGTTATGTGCGACGCAACTATCCTGTCTTAATCCTTGTTATTTTGGAAGATGTACTCCGAGACTTATCTTGCTCGTATTCAGACTGATTATAATGGGTCTTAATCCTTGTTATTTTGGAAGATAGACTCTGAGCCTGGCGATGTTCTCGTATTCCCAGCACTTGAGGACGGTCTTAATCCTTGTTATTTTGGAAGATGGACTCTGAGTCACTTACTGCAATGGATTTGCTTTACCTCGCTATGTCTTAATCCTTGTTATTGTGGAAGATGGGCTCTGAGGTGGTAATTATTCTATTAACCGTTCTTGCTGCGATGTCTTAATCCTTGGTATTTTGGAAGATGTACTCTGAGCCAGAAGTATATCTAGTTTCAAAGCAATCTGAAAGGTCTTAATCATTGATATTTTGGAAGATGTACTCTGAGGGGCGATGTTATGTGGGATACAATGGAAGAGACCGAGTCTTAATCCTTGTTATTGTGGAAGATGGACTCTGAGGATGAATATCAGGTAGTATTCAAGAAGTCTAATGGACAGTCTTAATCCTTGTTATTTTGGAAGATATACTCTAAGAGCAATTTTACTAAAGCATTTACTTTCAAATACATATAAAGCTTTTTCTAAGAAAAAGCATCATTTGTTTCGAAAAACAGGACATCTGCCAATTGTTTTCATATAGATAATCAAAATTGTCAAAGAACTTAATACTGTTTCCGGAAATCCATCAGACCAAAGGATTGATGGACTATTTGTTGATGACCGACATTTCGGCATTCAGAAGTTTAAACAACTCCTGCTCTTTATTCGAACCGTAAGCAGCATCTTCCAAAGAGAATGTAATGATATTGGACTCCGCACATTTCTCTTTCTGGATCGGTAGCATCGGAGTGGAAGTAACGAATATTGCCTTACTGCTTTGGCCTCCATAATTCCTTACAACGGTCCTGAACTTATCGATATCGTTAGAAGAAGTAATCTTAGTCTTACATTCAACAAAAAAAGCCTTCTTTTTTGTCAGGACTATTATATCGACTTCATTCTTAGGATACTTCAGCCCATTAGGGGTTATATCTTCTCTCTGAGGAAATATACAGTTCAACAAAACATTATCTGCTTCTTTCCAATGCGAAAGCATTCTTGCTATCTTATATTCAAACCAGCCGGAATTGAACACGAGCGTAACAGCGTTAGGAGACACAATGTCAAACACATTACCTTTCATTACAAGCCGTACACGCTGCTCAGGAAGATTTTTCTCCCAACTGACATATGTATCTTCATCAATTTTGAAAAGCCCCCTTTTCTGTTCACGCACTTTAGCTGACCACTCTTTAGACAAAACAGTAGTCAGCTTGTTGAATGTCGGATTATTTGATTTTCTGGCTCGCTCTATTATTTTGAACGCCTTATAGTCATCGTCAGTATATGATGTAAAATCCATATATTGACGAGGTGGATTACCGGTCAACTGAAAATATGTAAACACACGACTCTGTATCTCACATTCTTCCAAAGTGTTCAAATTTGCCAGAACATTGTTCTGGTCCAAAAGATAATGCGAACAATTATCGAATTTTGAAAACACAGAATAAAATATCAAGGACCAATGCTTCGTGCCGCCCTGAAGATTAAGGGTAACTTCATCTTCAGGGCTTATCCTATCGCTTAAGCCAACAGCTATGCTCCTGATACCTTGCAGATCGGATGCACTTACCTCTATTGACTCGTGCGGGATAGATGTCAAAGACAACAGATACGACAATTCTCTCTTTGTTTCAGAAGAATATATGTAATAAACCTTCTCGGGTTGAAAGTGCATCACACAATTATATATCGGTGCTGTCTGGCGTCCTACCAATGCTATATGAACACGCATGATTATTTGTTGTGCAGTTCATTAAACCATTTTTCAGCCTCCACACATATCGAACTTATGTATGTCCAGGACTGACCGGAGAAATCTTCATAATCCTTTACTTCCTGCTTCTTTGTCGGACGAGGAATGATTGTAAGCCATTCATGGATACTATCCATATCACCCTCAGTAAATGAATAGTCTTTGTTCTTTTTCAAGAAATCTCGGATTCTGGATACTCCCTGAGATAGAGAAGATATCTTCAAATCTGATGAGTTAACCTTTGTTTCAAGCAAGAATGTGAATCCTTTACCAAGCCTCTCTGCTTTCCTGTCATCTGCAGCTGCCTTCTCTTTATCACGAGCCGCCTGGTCAAGCCTCTCCTGCTCCTTACGGCGAAGCTCCTCCTGCTCGGATTCATATGCAGATTGCTGTCCCTGATATTTCTCAACAAGAAGATTGATTTCCGACACTCCTTCTCCCATTTTCACTAATTCTATCTTAAGAGCATTCAAGACACCTATCGCCTCGGTCCATTTCTGCGACAATGCAAGGCTTTCAGCCTCTTTGAGGATGACAGCATTCTCATCAATACTTATATTAAGTGTCTTAGGAGATTCCGAGAGAAGCGACGGATTGTCTTTTCTCTTGAAATTCTTACATCCGTCAAAATCAAGCTGCACCATTTCAGAAGGGTCATGTGTCGGGCTGGCGATGCTGACGAGTCTATGCATTGCTTCCTCTGATGAGAGTCTTCTATTCTTGCTCTGGAGGAAGTATGATATTGTCTCGTCAAAGCAGTCAATGTAATCTCCTATCGTATGTTTCAATCCGACAAGCGACTTGATCTTACAGTCTATTATACCATATCCAAAAGCCTTCGCCATACCAATATTGTGATAGCATCCTCCTGTCTGGTTGAAAGTTATTGATGACAAAAGAGCACCTATTTCGGCCTTCTTAAGGTTATGAACGTTTATCCTGCAAGTAAAACTTAAGCCTGCAGGCAAAGGTCTCAAATGAGATTGGATAGTGCTTTTATCATTGCCTGTTCCTAATGGAATAATGTTGAAATCCTTGACAATACGATACCGTTTCCTGCCAGCGATGGTCGATTCGGTCGTAGAATAGTCTACAACACTCTTTCCATCCTGCTTCAGATACAAAGGATAAAACGATGCCTTAGGCTGAGCCAACACGCCGTGCACCATGGACAATGCTGAATCTTCAATAGTTTCTTCAGAAAATGCACTGCTTATCTGCACTCGGCCTTTCAAAGAAGAATCTCCGATAGTGCCGAAGATGCATTGTGGCATATCTCTCTGGGAAAACTTTTCCTTTACGAAATCATCGTAGTTTCTCATCACCAGATCTTTAATCGAATAATGGTGAGGCACTTTAATCTTATGTGTAAGTCCTATACATACAATCTCAGAATTATCCTTGATGAAGAATACAGGAATCTTTTCTCCGTTATCATACAGCTTTCTCAGATACCCTTTGGAATCTTTCTTAATCTCAAAAGCAGGTGACACTTTGTGGACGGTTTCAAAGCGGCGTATAACTCTCTCCGGTACTTCCACCTTTTCTTTCACTTCAACAGAGAAGATACATTCCTGATTCTTGCCTGTTATCTGTCCTGTAACTACGACATGATATCTTCCTCCCTTTACAGGTACATCATTATTATCCTTCTTATAGAAATATTTGTCGTCCGGAATATCAACAATCGGCGTTGTATTGTCCGGTAAAGCAAACAGTAACCTTATTATATCTATATGCTTCAGCTTCTGAATTGGCTTCTCACACTCTTCGAGATAATACTTGTCTGCTTCCTTCCACAACCATCCGCATCTGACATTTTTGGTCAATGCCATATACTGCTTGTATTCATTCTCAAATCTGTTGAATGTCCTGTACCCGAATGAGTCATCATCATACTGTTCCATCTTGCCGTAAGACAAGATCTCCATCACGTTCCTGAAACAGCCTTTGAGCGTCGATCCCGGGATGTAGTATTTCCTTGCACCGGCATATTGAACATGTGCCGAAAATATCTCATCCTCCTTATCTTTACCTTCTCCGATAAAAAGAGGCGACTTATTGGTTATCTCCAATTCGATTATTCCATCTTCACCATCTTCAAAAGGGATATCATGCTTGATGTCATCCCCCCACTCTGGATAATATACTATATCCGACAGAGGAACGAAATTAAATGGCGCCGTAATCTTTTCCATATGCTTTCCTCCTATTTCTCAAAACCAACAAATACATTCTCAGCCGGCTGAAGCACCTCCATACCCTCGCACAAAGGATCTGGTACGGCCTTCCAGTATTCGCGAAACTTCAACTTTCTTCCTTGCATCTTATTCGAGCAATATGTCTGCTCTCTCGACTCCCCTTTCAGTTCTGCCAAGACATACTTCTTCCAGACATGCTTTCCGTCGACATATCTTATGCTGTAAGAAATCTTTGCTTCCGGATCATACAACTGACCTTCGACTATAAAAGGATTGACATCATCTTCGATATCAATCTCATATTCGCCTTCTTTAACACATGGCTCCGCACAATCGCTGAACCACACATATCCCTGATATATTGCCTTTTCGATTTTCATATCACACTAATTTAATGGTTCGCCATTCTTCTCTACTGTACCGGTGAATATTCCATGTCCCCTGTTTACAGTTCCTCCAAGAGGCAGCATTCCTGACGCGACGTCACGCAAAGCAGCCTCAAATGACTTGATGTATTCCTCTGGAACACTCTTTGAGACATAAATCGTGGTCTTCAAGATGGATTCCGGACCATAAACAACCTTCTCCTGATAGAGTGCTCCGGAAATGGCACCTCCTGTGAATCTGTCAATCTTGACATGATGCTGAACTTTGTCAGACAAAGAATCTTCAGACAGATACATATCTGAGAAAAGGACATTGCCACGTTTGATATCATTATCGTTCTGATAACCGAACAGGGCTTTCACTGCCTCGTTCTCTTCACATGTCCTGGCATCCGGATTTCCTATATAGAGCTTGTTCTCCTTGTTCCAATGAAAAGCCGTTCTATGCGATATCGCGCCCTTGATCGATGTAGCAGGCACAAGGACCACATTGTTCGCGATAGTGGCCTTCTCTCCATCTTTCCATATGATGACAGACTCTTTGACAGGAGTAATGTCTGCATCTAAATCACCGAAACCAGAGGCAAACAGGAAGAAATCCCGCGGCTGGAGCATGAGTCTATATTGATGCCATGCATCTGACACAGTGGCACTTACGGATGTATCTTTCCACCCGTCCCAGTGTGCATTAAGGTCTGACGACTTCTCCAGATAGAGTTTCAGATCTCCAGCATCCGTAAGATCTAACGCAGCAGTCTTCATGTCAACGACCTTGACCTCACCGAATCCAGACCGCGTACCACCACCGATACGCATACTCTGGTTTTGAATGATAGAAAGGATTCTGTCAAACACTGAAGATTCAGTTACCGAACACAAGTACTCAACCTCAAAGCAGAATCTCATGCCTTTGTATGTGACCTCTTCATCAAATTTGCCAGCGTCCACACCGATGCCATCCGGACCTATTTTCACATGCTGACGAATCGGAAGATGCTTGCAGATCTTGATGATTTCATCGTCGCAATTGCCAAGCTCCTGCAGGTTATCCATGATTCTACCTTGAGAATCAAGCATCTTGCCTTCGGTAAATATGATCTTTGATCCTTCTCCGCCATTGCCCTCTTGATAACCGAATATCAGCTTCGCTTCTTCTTCAGGAAGCATGCTTCTCACTATGCCGGCCAGAGAAGATCCAGGAATATAAGGCAGACCATTGACGTCTCTTATCACCAATGCATCGCTGAAGATATCGCTCTGACCAGAACCAATAGCAAGCGGAGTGACCGCTTCGATAATAAATCTGGCTAAATGCCTATGCGTATATTTAGTTTCTGTTCCCATTTTGTGCGCTTATTTCTTGTTTATCTTCTTTGCCATTTCCGCCGACAGATTAATCAAAGCCATACGGGCAAATCTCTCAGGCAGAGTACCGAATTTATCATTGAGTACCTTCGACAGCCATACAAGGCGATTTCTTTCGGCCCACTTGGCTGATGCGATTCCCTTTTTAAGATAGGTCAGCACCTCTGCCTTGACTGTGTCATAATCAGAATTGCACTGGGCAATATTCCTTATCTTGCCCCATTGTGATGCGAAAGAGTCAGAACGGAACAGGGGAGCCCCTTCCTTAACACAGGAATTTACAAGTTTGTAGACTTCATTTGTATTTCTTTCGTCAGAGGCAGAAGTCTCGAGGAATCTGATGAGGCATGAATCATATTGATCCGGACTTTCTGTCTGAGCAGCATGCTGTCCGTCCATCATCGTATATAAAGAAATACCTGAGTCACCGGCCTTCAGGAAATCAGGATTGTATATGACCTTACCAAACCCTTCATTTCCATAAGCTCCGACATAGGTAGAATCCAATGTATCTGGCATCTCACCCTTTACCTTCACGACAAATACGCTGCCTTTCTCTATTCCACATCTGTCTGCATCATAGCACTGTCGTTTAAAATTCCATGGTGCGTATTGGAATGTACGAACCTGAGACTTTTCCCACAAGATTTCTCCATCAGGCAAGCCAAGTTCTTCTGAAGTCAGCTGAAATTTCGGAAGACCATATTCGTCCAGGAAGATAAGTCTGGAATCTGCATATACCTCGACCTCATCCGAGGCAGCAGCATTGCTTTGAACCTCATCATAATCGTATTCCGCGATTTCCACCAATCCGTATTGAGCGGAACGAGACCTTCCGACATGTCTCTGGCCGATCAATGCATCTTTTATCACTTCGATGTACCGTTCGTCTGATATACCGATCTCGAAATAAAGCTCCAGTCCTTTCGCCAAAGACTCATAGCCGAACATCTTTTCATCCTGAGATCTACGTTTCTCGCTGTCGTATGCAGACTTTATTGAATAGTTGGTACGAGTCTTCACGCGGCTGAACGCATTATCACCAAAGGTGTAGAATCCTTCACGCAGCTGCTTGAGATTAGCGTCCTTGACTGTCTGGCCGGGAGTGAAATGATAGATATATAATTGTTCATCAGGAGATTGCAGTTTCGGATAATACATTGCAAGAGGCGCTTTAAGTACTATCTTGCCTTCCGAAGAAGGATGAGCATCTCCAAACTTAACTTTGCCGGAATGGAAAATATCCCAGCTTACTTTCTTTTCCAGTTCTGAATACAATCTGGACGCTGCAATTCCAAGAAAACTGCTTCCCGGAATGAAGTCCAAAGTCTTGTTCGGCCCGTCTGTTGCAGCTTTCTGATTAAGTATGACGTCAGAAAGCAATGTGCACTTGAATTTAATTGTTGTCATATCTCAATCATATAATGGTTATCGTACATCTTCCAAGGCCTCGGTTCCTATGATGTCCAAGCCTTTTGATATATTTCAATGCGTCCTGAATTTCTCGACAGATATTATCAGGAACATTCATGATTTTTCCCTCGAGAACGCATGGAACCGCTACCTGTATCTTTCTCAAACTATGTTTTTCAGCAACTCCTTCAGATCCGATAGCTGTCGACGCAACAGTCTGGTAAAGATGACGGGAAAGTTTCCTTGAGATGATCACGCGACTTTCCTTCTCGTTCAAAACTGCATCAGAAAAGTACATCTGACTGCGTATTCCCGCCTTTTCAGTAGAGTTTTCCGTACCAAATGCATTTGAGACAGCTTCGCTCATAGCTTCATCTGCTTTAAAAGCACAAATATCATTGATTGCATCACGAACCAATCCCTTCATTGTTCTTCCAGGTACATATGGCAGGTTGTCTGCATTCTTCAAAACCAATGTATCTATATCGGCACCAGCGGATAAACCGGAACTACAATGCCAATATGAGTGAAAATGAATCTCGTAGTTTATATCCATAACCAGTGTCTTTATTTTTGTTTTGTTTCTTGGGTCTCAATGGTGTGTATTGACAGAATGTCATATGCAGGACATGTGTTCACATCCATGTTGCATATCCTTCTTGGAGCCCATCCTGTCATCTCGTTCAAGTCAAGCAGGGAGTTCTTCTTGATAGTCTTCAGTCTATCGAGCTCCTGCTGTGCAGCTTCGTGGTTTTCAAAGAGAAGAGTGATCCATTTCCTGATTCGCGATTTGACGGTATCACCCTGATCAAGCCTCATCGCACCGACATAATCCATCAGTTTGTCCAAGGTCCACCTGGCATCTTTCTTTTTGATGTAATATGGTCCGAAATGGAAACTCAAATGTTCCTGAGGCATAAGCTCTCTTTGGAGGATCTGCTGATAATCTTCCGTGTAACTGCCCTGAACCTTATGGAACATAACACATGACTGAGGCAATGCCAAACCGGCTTTGATATCATCGTCATTCTTGGCATCTGACTTTGCGGCACGACAAAGCTGCTCCGCCAGTTCATAACTGTAATAGAATGGGAAAGATGACTTCACATATGCTATTCCCGCACATGCAGTAAGCCTGTCTCTAATTTCCCCTTGAGTAAACACATTCTGCTTTATCAGCATATCTCCAAGAAGGATATTGGTCTGCTCCTCAAACTCTTTGATAAAGACTGAAGTGTATTTGAGGGCAAGATCCGCCCTACATATTATTGTCAGATCATCACCGCCAAGAACAATCGGGCGTATCGGTATTCTCGTTTCATTATTGAGGTCTAAAGACTTGTACGCAGCCACTGCAGCATTTACCGTCGCACGATCAAGCCTGTCAGAGAACTTCTTAAACAGTTCGTCGTTCTTTCCGACCTTCTTGACCACGTTACCCAAACCATTGCCATCTGCATGAATCACTGCAATCCAATCATTCTTATGGGTAATATCCTCAATATTAAAGGCGACTCTTCCTTCCTCAAGATTCTGGTCACCAAAGGCTTTCTTGCATAAGTTATATGTACTCTTGCGGCGCATCAGTCCGTCTTTGTTTTCATACAACTTACTGATAGTGCTTTTATCAAGATGCTGTTCGCCTTCGACCCTGACAACAGGCAATCCTGTCGTGCGGCTTCGCTGGATTCCCATCAATCCCAAAGTCGTACTTCTCGAATGGCGGTTACGCTGAACCTTAAGTCTTCTCTCAAGCTCTTCTACAGCTTTGCTGAAGGTCTGTTCATCATCCAGTTCAACGACTGCCTGATTTATACTGACCCCAGAAGCATACTCTGAAATCATGCGAGGAAATTCGCGAACGACTTTTGCACATTCTTCTCTAGAAGGGAAGATATACTTGATGTTTCCCGCAGCATTCAGAATGGCATTTGGATCATTACGCAGCTTATCCTTTGCGTCATCATAAAGTGAGTCACTGACAGATAAACTATCGGAACATATCAGTTGAGCGAATTTTGTCGTACATATTTCCTCGACGAGTTCACTCGCCCCGACTATCTCCGCGAGCTTATTACTCTGAAAAATAAAGTTTTGGATACCTTGAATCGAGGCTCCGTAGAGATATTTCATGGTAATAGTATGATTATATGGTTATTTTGTCTTTTTCGTTATTACACCGAAACCAAAACTGACGTTCTTGCCCAGTCCAATAAATTGAGGCAATGAGACATTTGTCATAAACCTCACATTGAACGCAGTCACCTGGTTTCCCTTCACGGTAACAATTCTCGAGGACGGCAGATCTGTAATTGTACATTTTATCTTCTCTTGGATACTAACCCCAAGCCCCTTGGCTAAAGAAAGAATGTTTCCTGTCAGAATGCTTTCCAGGAACTGTATTTTTTCGGTAAGGCTGGTATGATTCTTATAGCGCTCGAAATTTTGTGAATTCAATGCTATCCAATCAGATATCTCGTATGTATGCATCGAGTCGGATACTTCTAAGACAAAACCTTCTGAAACAAAAGATTCCGTCCTGAAAATCTTGGTCTTATTACCGATATACAACTCCTTGCCGTTCAAGGTATGAAGAAGATCACTATTCTGACATGCTTCCCCGATACATAAAACAGCAGCTTTACCCATAATCCGCTTATATTGAACCAAAGGATAGGAATACCTTAAAGCGTCATCCGACAAGTGGTTATGAAATAACAACGAACTTTCTTTAGAGATTGCATCTATGATCGCTCCTCTAAAATATGGTATATCATGCTGAGATATATCGGAATCTATGATAAGAGTTTTAATAGGTATTGTCATGGCATTATGTGATTGCTACAAATTTATAAAAATACGAGAAATAAAACAATGCTGATCAGCGCCAATTCGGTTCCCAAAGTATATCATATATCAAAAGGAGTGACTATTCAGTCATCAAGACTTCGTAGCCACTCCTCAGTGAAATTCTGTTTTACTCCAACATCTGCTTCCTTACTGTATCAATGAAACTATTCAGTTTCTCCTTATCCTCTGCAATGACGGACTTCAAGCTCTCCACAAATTCATCTACAGACTGCGCCTCATTGAAATGGACGGCCAATGCCGGAAGTTCATGACCTTCTGCCAGTACCAATTTATGGTTTTCTCTCTTCATAGCCACAAAGAACTCAACGTGACCCGGAATATATTCCGGATGCTTCAAAACCACTTCTTGATATCCACCCAGACTCGGATCGCCAATAACTTCGTTAACCTGCGCAAATGAACGGAAGAATTTCGCATCAAATCCTTTCCCTCCTTTCTCCGGATGGAGGTAATTACCCATTTCCACATTCATCTGATCTGCCAGATCAGCCCTTCCCATCCTGTACAAGGCTCTCGTCTTTATGTACATGCTTTCATAGACCGGCTTGTTATTCAACACCTTATCTGCATATTCAACCGCAAGATCAGGTTTATCACCATATAGACATATGATGGAGTTATTGAACCACGCTACGCAATTGTCATTTTCATCAAGAGGAAAATCCAGGCATGTACCTATCAGCATATCATCTGAAATCATGACATCCATCATGCTTTTGAATAAAGAACATGCTGCACGATTTTCACCTTTAAGTATCGCATCTTTCGCCAGATCCATATATTTTGAGACCGCACCATCATAATCGTCTGTCCTCAAAAACGGGTATAATGCCTTACCTTCAACAAGCTGCTGTTCTATAACAGTATCGTTATTAAAATCAGCTGCAAAAGCAATTACCTCATCATCTTTCTTAAAATCCGAAGGTCTGACTGGTCTGGTCATATACAGCCCTCCTAAGGTTCTCACACGACTCAAAGCAACATACAACTGTCCCGCTGCAAATGTACCACGCGACAGATCCAATATCATGTTATCAAAGGTCAAGCCCTGACTTTTATGGATGGTTATAGCCCATGCAAGACGCAAAGGGAACTGGGTGAATGTTCCTGCTGTTTCTTTACTGATTTTTTTCGTCTCCTTATCGAATTCATAGTCATATGATTCCCAAACGACGCACGACACATTATGGACATCATCACCAACCTTGACCTTGATTTCGTTTTCATTTAACTC
>JAEIGA010014660.1_pt1 | contig 11928 bp, 10 predicted proteins | sample 9270691 | NCBI WGS metagenome assembly JAEIGA01 (sample SAMN17057246, study PRJNA624740) | gut metagenome | biome: biome; isolation source: fecal sample | host: Bos grunniens | place: China: Xizang | collected 2019
CACGAAAAGTATTGCAGCTGCAACGATTGTGGTGGGGTTCGACTCCCGTATCCTGCTCCAAAAAAGAACAGCACCCCGATGGGGTGCTGTTTTTGATAAACTCGGCTTGTTGTATCTTTTTTACAACAACTGCTTACTTCCCGCAGGCCTTCACGAAAGCATCGAAGATCTTTTGCTGCCGGGGATCGGTCTTGCTCATATTCTCCGGATGCCACTGCACGCCCAGGCAGAAAGGATGCAAGAACACTTCCACAGCTTCGACAAACCCATCGTCGCTGACCGCAGAAACCTTCAGCCCCGGTCCCAGCCGATCCACCGCCTGGTGGTGCAGACTATTGACCTTGGCAGGCTCCTCTCCCAAAATCCGGCTCAACAGGGTTTTGGGATAGATTTTAATGCCATGAACGCCCTTGTTGGGAGCTTTACTCACTCTGTGCTTCACCACCTGGATGTCCTGGATATCCTGATGCAGTGTACCACCAAAATGCACATTCAAAAGCTGCTCGCCACGGCAGACACAGAGAGTCGGCTTGCCCGTAGGCAAATAGGCTTCCAACAGACGGAATTCCGCCTCATCTCGGGGTTCGTCCGGTTTCTGGCACTTTTCTGTAGGTTCCTGGCCATAGCGGTGGGGATCCACATCCGTACCGCCGGTAAGCAGCAGGCCATCGCAGCGCAGCGTTTGAGCCACCGCGGCGTCCAGATCCTCCAAGTTAATCCACAGAATTTCCGCACCGGCCCGGAGCAAGCTACGGACATAATTGCGTTTTTTGTATTTCCGCAGCATACCTTTTCCGGTTTCGGGAATGGCAATAACAGGTTTCATAGTATCCTTCTTTCTCCGATTGCAAAAAGCAGTTCCCCGGAACCTCCGTGGAACTGCTTTCATTTTGGTTCCTTACCCTACCAGGTGTACCCGGTATGTAATCAATCTTCTTCAGATTCCTCATCTTCCTCTACGGCCAGCTTGGTGACAGTAGCATAGACGATCTGATGGTCCTCCACCTGGGTGATATGGATGTGCAGTCCCTTGAAGTCCAGTTCGATGTCCTGCGCACCATCACTGGGAATCATATCCAGCTCGCCAAACACCAGGCCGGTGAAAGTTTCCACCTCTTCCAGACCGATGTCCACGCCCAAGGCATCTTCGATGTCTCTCAGCTCCGCATTGCCTACTATGGCCCAGGTGTTTTCATCCATCTGCTCCACATGAGGTTCAGCTGCTGCTTCCTCGGCGGTGTCTTCGCCCAAGTCACCCACCAACTGCTCAATAAGGTCGTTCAGGGTGATGATGCCCACCATGCCACCGTATTCGTCCAGAACGATGGCCATGATGTTGCGGGTCTTCTTCATATTGCGGAACAGCACGTCAGCCTTGATGGTCTCCGGAACAAAGAACGCCGGCTTCACTGCTTCACGCATAACAGCCTTACGGCTCTTATTCTCCAGACGGAAATAGTCCTTGGCATTGAGAATACCAACAATATTATCGGGAGATTCTTCGCAGACAGGGTACAAGGTGTGGCGGCTGTCGTGAATGGTCTTGGCCCACTCCTCCATGGAATCTTCCATCCACAGGAAAGTAACCTCGGTACGGTGGACAGCGATCTCCTCAGCAGTCAAATCGTCAAATTCAAAGACATTCTGAATGAATTCTTTTTCCTGTTCGTCAATAGCACCTTTTTCACTGCCGGCATCCACCATCATAAGGATTTCTTCTTCGTTCACCTGCTCATCGGCCTCGTTGGGATCGATGCCCATAAGCCGTAGCACGCCATTGGTAGACACAGTCAAGAACCATACAATGGGCTTAAATATGGTGGAAATACCGCTGACCAGGCCGGAAATACCCAGGCCCAAGGCTTCCGCCTTCTTCATAGCCACCCTCTTGGGCACCAGTTCGCCAAAGACCAGAGTAAAGTAGGACAGAATCAGCGTAATCACCACAACGGCGATAGAATCCAAAGTAGCGGCTGGGATCCGGACACCCAGGCTCAGTACCCATTCCACCAAAGGTTCAGAGAAACTGTCGGCTGCAAAGGCGGAGCCCAGGAAGCCGGACAGAGTGATAGCGACCTGGATGGTAGCCAGGAACTTAGCCGGCTCCCGGGTCAGTTTAAACAGGCGCTTGGCACGCTTGTCGCCCTGCTCTGCCATGCGCTCCAATTTCGTTTCATTTATAGAAAGTACCGCGATCTCCGCACAGGCGAAGATGGCGTTTAGTGCGATCAGCACCACTTGTAAAATAATCAATCCGAACATAATTCGACCTTTCTTTCTGGCATATCATTTCAATAAAAAAACAAAAAACACAGCCCAAGCAGAAACTCTTTTCCGCACAGGTCGTGTCTTAACATCTGAATTTGAACAAAATGATATCGTTTCGATCAGGTTCGGGGCAACTGTCACCGGCGTCCATGACTCGCGCATATCCTCCTTCATGGTGTATTAAGGTGCATTATAGAGCATTTCTCCCCTTTTGTCAAGTGGACACTCTTTAGGCAAATCTTAGCCACAAAGCGCGTCTGCTCGGTATTTAGTCTACCCGTATCCACCACTCATGCCAAGACCACCTCCATCATGGGTGTCCGTGCTGTGGTTTTTGCCAAAAAGCTGTTGGAGTCCTGCAGTCTGCTGTACCCGTTGATGGAGAAATTTGGAAAATTTAAGAAGTCCAAAGTGATTCATGATCTGATTATCCGGCTGAACGACTTAGAAGAAGATTTTGACCAGCTGTACCTGACGTCCATGCGGGCTCTGTCCAAGAATTCTACCGATGTTTTGGTAACCATCGCATGGCGCAATATCTCTGCCAGCCTGGAAGCCTGTGCAGACACTTGCGAACATGCCAACGAATGTGTCGGCAACGTCATCATGAAGAATACCTAAATAAAACGCAACATGCCCCGTCCGGAAAAGGACCGGGCATGCCTTCGTTACATTGTCCGCTTTGTGTGCAAAAAAGTTCTTGACACGCGGACGCAAATGGTGTTTAATAGCTATAAACCGATGAAGCGGAGAGATTGCCGAAAGCGCATCTGCAGAGAGCTCCCGATGGTGAAAGTGGGGCGAAAAGCGGATCGGCAAATGGGCCGCCGAGGGTGCACCAAACCGTTTTGTAGGAACGCAGTAGGCTGCAACGTACGGGCATACGTCAGTTGCCGGGGATATGACAGTATCCCGCTAAGGGCGCGAGCAATCGCGAAACAAGGTGGCACCGCGGATAAAGCTGTTTATTCGTCCTTGACAGTGGGATTACTCTGTCAAGGACGACTTTTTTTGGAGGGAACAATATGATCTTCAACAATGTGGATTTTGACACTTATTTAAAAAACTATCCCAACGCACAGGGTTTCTTCGGCAAATACGGCGGATGCTATATTTCCGATGATCTGCGCCAGGCTATGGCTGAGATCACCGAGGCCTACTTTACCATCTGCAAGTCCCGCCGGTTCATCGCAGAGCTACGGCGGATCCGCCAGGAGTTCCAAGGCCGCCCCACCCCCATTTCCCATCTGGAGCGGTTGTCAGGCTCTCTGGGCAATGTGCAGCTATACGCCAAGCGTGAGGATCTGAACCACAGCGGTGCTCACAAGCTGAACCACTGCATGGGTGAGGCTCTGCTTGCCAAGTACATGGGCAAGAAGAAGGTCATCGCCGAGACCGGTGCCGGCCAGCACGGTGTAGCTCTGGCCACCGCCGCCGCATATTTTGGCCTGGAATGCGACATTTACATGGGTAGTGTGGACATTAAAAAGCAGGCACCCAACGTAGCCAGGATGAAAATTTTGGGTGCACGGGTCATCGAAGTCACCGAAGGTCTGGCAACGCTCAAGGAAGCTGTGGATGCCGCCTTTGCCGCCTACAGTCGGGAATATAAGGACTGTATTTACTGCATCGGCTCAGTGCTGGGTCCACATCCCTTCCCCATGATGGTTAGGGATTTCCAGAGTGTTGTGGGCATTGAGGCCAGGGAGCAGTTTACCTCAATGACCGGCGAACTTCCGGATGCCGTTGTGGCCTGTGTTGGCGGCGGCTCCAACGCTGCCGGTATGTTTGCCGGTTTCCTCAACGATCCCGTGGAGCTGTACGGCATCGAACCTTTGGGACGGGGCACCGCCCTGGGCGACCACGCCGCCAGCCTGCAATATGGTACAGAGGGTATTATGCATGGCTTCAACAGCATTATGCTGAAGGATGAAAATGGTGATCCTGCCCCGGTGTACAGCGTGGCCAGCGGTCTGGACTATCCCTCCTCCGGTCCGGAGCACGCGTTCCTCCACGATCTGGGCAGAGTGAAATACGATGTGATCAGCGACGATGAAACTGTAGAAGCCTTCTTTGCCCTATCCCGTCTGGAGGGCATTATTCCCGCCATCGAAAGCGCCCACGCTGTGGCTTTTGCCATGAAGCTGGCTAAAACGATGGGCACTGGTTCCATACTCATTAACCTCTCCGGTCGGGGTGACAAGGATATGGACTATATTATCGAAAAATACGGCATTCCCAAATAAAAGGGTCCTGTCAAATCAAAAACTGCCCCGGTTTGTGCGACAAAACACAAATCGGGGCATCTGTTTTTCACTCTGCATGAGTGAGGCAAAGGCTTTACAACATTTTGTAAATGTGGTATGCTTTTCATGGAGGTTTCTTTTGCCACAATGCAAAAGCCTCTGTAGCAAGGGAGGATGTTTTGTGAATTCAGGCCTTCCGCCATTCCGCTGATTACCCCATTCTGTCAAGGAGTGATTATCTGTATGGATTATACTTCCAGTTGGAACTTTACATTGTCAAACTACGCCGCCGTCTGGGCTTTTTTGGTACAGTTTGGCCTTCTGCTGCTATTTTTGATGCTGGGCAACATTCTTCGGCGCAGCATTCCCCTATTCCGTAAATGCTTAATCCCCTCCGCGCTGTTGGGTGGTACAGTCCTATTGTTGGTCAACATCCTTTCAAAGCAGTTTGGCTTTGCATTTGTGGATAACCGATTGATGCAGGTCATTACATATCACTGTCTGGCCATCGGTTTTGCTTCCATGACCTTGAAAACAGAGAAAAGTACCCACAAGACCAATAATATCCAAGTTGTGGAATTTGGAGCACTGCAAGGTGGATGCTATATGCTGCAGGCCTTTGTGGGACTCGGAATCACATTGGTTCTGTTCCTGCTGACACGTCATGGCAGCCAGGTGATTTCCTACATCTGCGGTTTGATCCTGCCCCTAGCTTACGGTCAGGGTCCCGGCAATGCTCTTAGCTGGGATATCAATTTCACCAACACCCCTGCGGCCCAATTCGCAGGCAACGGCAGTTTCGGCCTCTCCCTGGCCTCTATCGGCTTTGTGGTGGCCTCTGTTCTGGGCGTGATATATATCAATATTTACAAAAAACGGGGCACGCTGCATGTCCGTAATTCCTGTCCAACCGACGAAATTGTGGATCAAACCAACCCTGGTGGCAACGAAATCCCGGATAATGAATCTGTAGACAAGTTCACCATTCAGGCCGGTTTTGTAGCTCTGGCTTATGCCATCTCCTTTGGTTTTATGTGCCTTCTGGGTGTTCTTTCCGACTTTACAAATAGTATCGCCTGGGGGTTCAACTTCCTGTGGGCATCTCTGGCCGCTATGCTGATTAAGTTCGTTGTTAAACAACTGCGCCAGCACAATTTGATGCATCGCGTGTACATCAACAATTACCAAATGGACCGCATCTCCGGATTTTCCTTCGACCTGATGATTGTTGCCGGTGTGGCAGCCATTGAGATCAATGACATTCGCAACTACATTCTTCCCGTTGTGATTCTGAGTGTAGTAGGTGCTGTATGCACATATATCTATGTCCGTAAAGTTACCAAGGAATGTTTCAAAGGATTTGAACACGAAATGTTTCTGATGACCTATGGCACCATGACCGGCACCGCATCCAACGGTATGATTCTTATGAAAGAGATCGATCCCGGTCTGCGGACTCCTACCTCCAGTTTGTACATTCTTTCCAATTTCCCCGCCATGGTCATGATCGCGCCGTTGCTGTGTTTGTTGAGCTTTGCTTCCTCCTCCGCGCATCAAGCCGTGATTGCCTTTTTGATTTTCTTCGTGCTTTGGGCCGCATACACAATATTCTTATTCCGCAGAAGAATTTTCAAAAAGAAATATGCCGGTAAGCCCGCCCCCGTTTGGAAAGACGAACGGGAAAGCTAAGCGCCCTCTGAATATATGCAAAAAGACCGCCATTCGGCGGTCTTTTTATTTGCCAATAATGCCGGGATTGAAAAAAACAGTTTTCTAAACTTTGGATCAAAGCATTTTTTCCCGGATATGGGACAACCGGTCAAGCGCTTCGTTCAAAGTGGAATCCAACTTGGCAAAGTGAAGGCGGATAATATTGTTGACACCCCGCTCACTAAAGAACGAAGTACCAGGCACTGCGCCAACACCTACCTTGTGGGCCAATTCTTCACAGAATTCCACATCGGTCTGCCCCTTTTTCATGTAAGGCGAAACATCTGCAAGCACAAAATATGCCCCCTGAGGATCTGTGTAGGGAATGCCGATTCGATCCAAACCTTCTGTAAAGATCTTTTTCATATGGGCATAGTGCGCCGCAAACTCCTGGTAATAGCTGTCCGGCATTTCCAGGCCGACCACAGCCGCTTCCATCAGCGGAGATGCGCAACCAACCGTATTAAAGTCATGGTACTGCTTGATGCGGTCCATAATATGCTTCGGCGCAATGGCATAGCCCAAACGCCAACCGGTAATGGAGTAGGTCTTGGACAAAGAAGAACAGGATATCGTCCGTTCCCACATGCCGGGAAGGCTGTTCATATAGATATGCTGATGGCCTTCGTAGACAATGTGCTCGTATACTTCATCCATAATGGCATAGACATCGTACCGGATACACAGATCTGCAATCAGCTTCAGTTCTTCATAGGTAAAGACCTTTCCGCTGGGATTGGAGGGATTGCAGATAAGAATCGCTTTAATGCCCTGCTTGAATACATCCTCCAGCACATTGGGATCAAAATGGAAGGTGGGCGGAACCAGAGGGATAAAAACCGGTTCGCACTGCGCCATAATCGTTTGCGCACGGTAATTCTCGAAATACGGAGAGAACATCGCAATCTTATCGCCAGGATTCGTCAGTGCGAAAATCGTATCCACCATCGCCTCGGTAGAGCCAATGGTAACCACCATTTCGGTATCCGGATCCAGCGCACGGCCCATAAACCGACCGCACTTTTTTGCCAATGCCTGACGGAAATTGGGAGCGCCCATGGTAATGGGATACTGGTGCGGTCCCAAATAGCTGACCTCACTAAGGCGATCCAACATCGCCTTCGGAGGATCAAAATCGGGAAAGCCCTGCGCAAGATTGATTGCACCGCAATCCAGGGAAATCCTGGTCATGCGCCGGATCACCGAATCGGTAAAGTATTGATTTTTTCTGCTCATTTCCTGCATAGTCATGTACCTCGAATATCGTTAGTGGATTCCCAGTTCTTCGGCAGTAGCGGGTATGATACCGTGGCCAGCCAACAAGGCCATGAATTTTTCCGTCTCACTCACCCTGAAAACGATGTAGGCTCTGTCCTCGATGTGTGTAAACAAAGAATACATATATTCTACATCCATATTGCCTTCCGCTAATGTCGCAAGAACCGGTGCAATTCCACCGGGACGGTCTGGAACTGCCACTACCAGCACCGGTGTCATGGACAAAAGATACCCGTGCTGCATCAGAATTGCGGTTGTTTTCTCGGCATCATCCACGATCATCCGCAAGATACCATAGTCTGTGGTCTCCGCGATGGAGATGGCCCGCAAATCAATACCGTTGTCCGCCAGAACACGGGTGATCTCTGCAAACTGGCCGGCGCGGTTTTCCAAAAAAACAGAAATTTGATATACCATCTTTTCGCCTCCTCAAATCTTCCGCTTATCGATAATGCGGACTGCCTTGCCTTCACTGCGTGCAATGGTTTTCGGTGCCACCAAGCGCACCTTTGCATAAATGCCCAGCATTGCTTTCAGCGCGGCCACCAAACTTCTTTCCATAGAAGTAACTTTGGCCAAGGAGTCAGAGAAATTCTCCGGTGTCATTTCCACCATGACTTCCAGCGTATCCGAATGATTGACACGGTCCACGATAATCTGATAATTGGCGGGATATCCCTGTTCCAGCAGGACCGACTCGATTTGGGACGGGAAGACATTGACACCCTTAACGATCAGCATATCATCGCTGCGGCCCATGGGCTTGGACATTTTAATGTGCGTTCTGCCGCAGGCGCAGGGTTCTCTGGTCAGCACACAGATATCGCGGGTACGATAGCGCAGCAACGGAAAAGCCTCTTTGGTAATGCAGGTAAACACCAGTTCACCCTTGGAACCTTCTGGAAGAACTTCTCCGGTATTTGGATCAATAATCTCTGCGATAAAATGGTCCTCATTGATATGCATACCGGATTGCGCTTCACATTCGAACGCAACACCAGGACCGGAAATCTCAGTCAGGCCGTAGATATCATAGGCTTTGATGCCCAAACTGTTTTGAATATCCTCCCGCATTTGCTGGCTCCAGGCTTCCGCGCCAAAAATACCGGACTTCAGCTTGATCTGCTCCCGGATTCCCCGTTCGCGAATAGACTCCGCCAAATAAGCAGCATAGGACGGTGTACAGCAGAGGATTGTCGATCCCAGGTCCGTCATAAACTGGAGCTGGCGGTCGGTGTTTCCGGAAGACATGGGCAGTGTCAGACAGCCGACTTTGTGCGAGCCACCATGAAGTCCTGCGCCACCGGTAAACAGCCCATAGCCGTATGCCACCTGGCACACATCCTCTTCCCCACCGCCTGCAGCGGTAATGGCACGGGCACAGCAGTCCTCCCACAGGTCGATATCGTGTTGGGTGTAGAATGCCACCACCCGCTTGCCGGTAGTGCCGGAGGTGGAATGAATCCGAACACAGTCAGGCAATGGCTTGCCCAGCAAACCGTAAGGATATGCCTCCCGCAAATCGTCCTTGCTTAAGAACGGCAGCTTGTACAAATCTGCTGTTCCCCGAATATCTGCAGGAGTCAGACCCTTTTCTTCCATTTTTTTGCGATAATACGGAACATGCTCCCACACATGCTGCACCTGCCTGACAAGGCGCTCGTCCTGCCAGGCTTGGATCTGCTCCCGGGAAGCAGTCTCAATTTCAGGTTGATAATACCTAGTCATCGTTCTTCTCCTTCGGCAATTCAAGCATTGCGGCCAAGTTTGAAGGCAGTTTGATTCAGTTCCAGGAATTTGGCAGGCACGCTCTTTTCGATGGCATCCAGCCACTCTTCCTCTGCAAAGTCAAAGTATCTGGAAAGATGCCCCATCAAAACAATATTCACCGTCTTGGAAGATCCAGCCTGCTCCGCCAATGCCAGCGCGTTGATAGCATTTACATGCAGACCCTTCGCCTGCATGTGTTCTACGAGTCCTTGCGGATATTCTACAGCACCGGTAATCACCGGCATGGGTGAAATCTGCTGTGTATTCACAACGATCTTTCCACCGGGTTTCAGATATTCCGTCCAGCGGGCAGCTTCCAGCAGCTCAAAGGAAACAATGAAGTCTGCCTCACCCTTATCGATAACAGGAGAATATACCTTTTCGCCAAAGCGGACATAGGTAACCACGCTGCCACCGCGCTGACTCATACCATGGACTTCGGATACCTTGATATCATAACCCTTCTGCAGCAGCATACGACCCAGCAGTTTGGATGCCAGCAAACTTCCCTGTCCGCCGACGCCAACGATCATTATATTTTTTGTTCTCATGTTCATGCCTCCTCTGCTGCGTGCAGTGCGTCAAACTTGCACAGCTGGGCACATACACCGCAACCGGTGCAAAGGGTGTTGTCAATCTGCGCTTTTCTATTTGCAATGCTGATTGCAGGACAGCCAATCTTCATACAGGCTTTGCATCCCACGCATTTTGTGGCATCCGCGAGAATGGGCTTTTTATGTTTGACATGTTTCAGCAGTGCGCAGGGTCGGCGGGAAATAATAACAGACGGCTCTTCCGCAGCTGTTTCTTCCCGGATTGCGGCATCACATTGGGCGAGATCGTAGGGATCCACCACCCGGACACGACGAATGCCGACAGCCCTGCACAAAGACTCCAGATCAATTTTCGTGCAGGGATCCCCCTTTAGGTTATAGCCCGTTGTGGGATTCTGCTGATGGCCGGTCATGCCTGTGATGGAGTTGTCCACAATGATGACCGTGCCGTTCGATTCATTATATGCCATATTGACAAGGCCCGTCATGCCGGAATGCATAAAGGTAGAATCACCAATTACTGCCACTGCCTTTCTGCCGTCCATGCCACCGGCCTTAGTGAAACCGTGCAGACCGGAGATGGATGCGCCCATGCAGATAGTGGTATCCAATGCCGCCAAAGGAGGCACCGCTCCCAAGGTATAGCAGCCAATGTCGCCCAATGCAGTCACCTTGTTCTTTGCCAGAGTGTAGAACAAACCACGGTGGGGACATCCGGCGCACATCACGGGAGGGCGCTGAGGAATCACCGTATCCAGTTTTGTTCCGGTCTGCACAGCAATCCCCAGTTTTTGGGCAATCATATTCTGAGAAAATTCATCGATATTGGGGAATCGTTCCTTACCCACACAGGCAAGACCCAGCTGCTTGCAGTGGGTTTCAATAAAGCTGTCCAATTCCTCTACAACTACCAAGGTCTGGACAGACTTGGCAAAATCGACTATTTTCTGCTTCGGCAAGGGCCAGATCATGCCCAGTTTCAACACCGGATATGTGTCGCCACACACTTCCTTCACATACTGGTAGGAAGTGGAAGAAGTAACAATGCCGATTGTATGGTTAGAACCTTCTTCCACACGATTGATTTCAGCAGTTTCCGCCCAGATTTCCAGCAGTTTCGTGCGTTCTTCCACAACAGGGTGGCGGCGCTTGGCATTACCGGGCATCATGATGTACTTTTGCGGATTCTTTTCGTAGGTCTTGCAGATCTCCGTTCGTGTACCGGGCTCCACAATGCTTTGAGAGTGGGAAACACGGGTGCACATTTTCATGAACACCGGAGTATCAAACTGTTCGGAAAGTTCATAGGCCAGCTTGGTAAATGCCAATGCCTCTGCGGAATCCGAAGGCTCCAGCATAGGAATTTTGGAAGCTTTTGCGTAATGGCGGGAATCCTGCTCATTTTGGGAGGAATGCATGCCCGCATCGTCCGCCACGCCGATCACCATACCTGCATTGACACCGGTATAAGAGATGGTAAACAGAGGATCTGCCGCCACATTCAAGCCCACATGCTTCATGGCACAGAAACTGCGCTTGCCCGCCAGACTGGCACCAAAAGCAGCTTCCATCGCGACCTTTTCATTGGGTGCCCATTCGGCATACACTTCCGGATAGACAGCGACACATTCGGTAATTTCGGTACTGGGTGTACCGGGATAACTGGATACAAAACTGCAGCCGGCCTCATAAAGACCTCTGGCAACGGCTTCGTTGCCAAGCATCAGTGTTTTCATTTTCCTACCTCCTAAGAGTCATGTTCGCAAAGAACTTCGCGATTATCCCGTGATCTGTGTTTCCACCAAGCGACCCTGGCAGTATTTCTTGCGCAGTGCCGGTTTCTCAATCTTTCCGGTGGGATTTCTGGGAATTTCGTCGAAGATGATCTGCTTCGGACGCTTATACCTGGGCAAAGCTTCACAGAACGCGTTGATTTCCTCTGCTGTACAGGTTATACCCTCTTTGAGTTCCACAATAGCCGCCGCAATTTCGCCAAGGCGCGGATCTGGAAGGCCAATCACGGCCACATCCTTAATTTTGTCAAAGCCGCGCAGATAGTCTTCAATCTGAACGGGATACAGATTCTCACCGCCGGAGATAAC
>JAEIGA010014661.1_pt1 | contig 11928 bp, 6 predicted proteins | sample 9270691 | NCBI WGS metagenome assembly JAEIGA01 (sample SAMN17057246, study PRJNA624740) | gut metagenome | biome: biome; isolation source: fecal sample | host: Bos grunniens | place: China: Xizang | collected 2019
AGCCTTTTGCATGGCATTACCAGCAAATGTGTCGGCGTTCTCTGGGATATCAACATCACATCCGATTTCGCGTAGACTCAAGACATCATACGCATCACCCAATATGGCAGCCACCTCTTCCAACTTATGTGCATTGTTTGTGGCAAATACTATCTTCTGTCTCATTCTGTTGTAATTTTTCCACAAAAATACAAAATAAGATTCAATAACACGAGGATTGCCATGTTCTTTTCATTCCCGTATGCTGAAGCTGCATTCCTTGCCGTATGACACCTCTACACAAGAATCCTTTAGCAAGAAGATTATGAATGGAATATCCCGTAAGATTACAAGGAACAAAAAAGGTCAGGATTATTACCCTGACCTTTTCCTCTATTAGAACTCGTAAGTGACTCCTGCCGATAACGAAGGAACTATACCTATGTAGTGGATTGTACGCAATCCTGGAATAATCTTCGGACGGTTATAGAAATCGCAACGAGGCTCAATGTGCAGATTAACATTATCAAACACCTCCACACGGGCATTGAAACCACCGCCAATACCAAAGTGCGTCTTATTCATATAATCAGTCTGTAACAGATTGATTCCTGCAAATCCTTGCACATCAACCATACGGTCTTTCTTGTAGCCCCAAAGCAGGTTGCTGATGCTACCCATATAATCCAAACCAAAACGAATACCCATATAAGCATCATCGGCATGCTGAGACTTCAGATTCTGATAATCAAACTTGATTCTAAATGCGCTAAGCTCGGTAAACTGACGACCCAGACCTATTCCAAATTGACTACCAAGGTGAGAGAATATACCATTCAAGCCATTTGCTCTTTTATAGTGTACTGGATAAATAGCACCACCATCAACACTAACAAAACCACTCTGCTCGAAATCTGATGAAGAAATAACGAAATTAGGTTGAGTCTGACGCAAGCGCAAACCTACATTGAACTCAAAGTGACGTTGGCTGAAACGAGCAACGTCGCTAGGATTGTTGCGATACTTACGCTCATAGCTTAGCCAAGTATAACGAGGCTCTGCAAAGAGTCCTACAGGACCGGCCTGCCATGTGAACTGCAATGCAGCAGTAGGTCCATGATACCATGCCCAGTTACGTGTATACTTCATTGGGGTATAAGGACGATATACAATACCTGGTTGATAACCAAGAAGAGCATTGATTGTAAATGGACGAGTAGCATCTTGTGGGCTGATGATATTGAAAAGATCTGCAACACCCTCAATACGCATACCACCGTATGCCATCATCTCAGCATGAGTTGTTTTCGATGTACGGTTTAATGACAAGAAGCCACCCACTCTGAAGCCAAGAGCACCAGACATACGACCAATTGAGATACCGCCATCAAAACCTGCCTTAGGATTAAAGTCGGTTCCAAAAATTGAGGCATCAAACTGAGGACCAGTATAGAAGTCAACAAACCAATGAGTGCTATCACCTGCCTCAAACAAACTTGGGATAGAAGCCAAAGAGGGATTGAAATAATATGTTGCACCTACTGTAGCCATAGGCATAAGACCGATATAGCGAACAGTACGCATATTCTGAATGATAGAAGGCTTGTGATATGCGGCAACCTTACCCTCTGCATAGATATTCAACTGATTTGAAGCCTGCAGAGAGACTTGCGCTCCTCCATGGAGACCTACATTTACCTTGTCCTTATATGAAGAGTACAAAGCATTCAATCCAACAATAGCCTTAGCATCTACCAAACGCTCTGCATCATAACCAAGCATACCATTGGTCAAATTCAGCATATAGTCAGCGCTGAGCGACACACCCGCTTCTCTCTTATCAGAGAAGTGCGACAACAAGGTGAAGTAGTTAAGACCTCCACGCAATGTGTTGATAGGATTGAAGTCGCGACCATACATTACTGACAGTTGAGGGCTGAAATTATCCATTACGCTAGAAGGAGAAGTACGGTCATAGTGCAGAGGGAGAGCTACACCAGTACTTACTGAAAGGAAGTTACGTGCATCAAAATCAACATAGCTTCTACGCAAATCCATTCTTGTAATGTTCTTCTGACGAACCTCCATACCGACACTTACATCAGCAACTTTATGAGTGAAATCAACGGTTTGACCACTCTCTCGCAGTACACGCTGATAACCGATCCAAGAATATCGAGGCTCAACAAATATACCTAATCCCTCACGAGCATAATACTTAAGCTGAACCGCAGAAGTCAAACCACCAGTAACAGCCCAGTTGCGGGTATATTGAGTAAAAGGACGATACACAAGACTACCTTGATAACCGGCCAACAAATCTACTTCGAAAGGCGATGTTGATTGGGGGTTAACAAATGACACCAGATTAACCATACCCTCAACACGACCACCTGCATAAGCCATAGCCATCATATAAGGTTCCTCATAATAACGATTGAGTGAACCAAATCCTGACAGACGCAAGCCAAGAGGACCAAACCAGCGACCAATAGCAACATTGGCAACAGGGAGAGCAGAGATTCTATCAAGCCCCATGGTAGAAAGGTCCTTCTGAAGACCTCCAAAAGCAGCAACAAACCAGTCCTTACCCCATTCAAATTGTTGTAGATACTCTTTGACAGGTATATATCCATGTACATAGCTAATACCTCCAGACATACTTAACAAGCCCTTATACGCTTCATCGGTACGTATTGCCTCACCTGCCATATAACGATAGGTGGGCTCTACAAATAGTTCGAAATGTGGACTTAATCTCCATGCAACAGGCATACCCATTTCCAAACCAAAACCAAAATAATCGGCCTCTGTCAAAGACATCACAGGACCAACATAGGGACGCAAACTAAATCGATGAGTATTATTTCCCATCCACAGATTAGAGAGATACAGCATATACTGCGGAGAGAAGGTTGTCCATTGACGAGCTTCAGCACCAACAGATTGGAAATCTGTCATATCGACCTTCAATCGCAAGGCATGATAGTCATTGAAGTTGTATCCTAGCGCTACACCATAGGTATTGCTAAGGGTAGACAATAAATCTCCACTTCCCTGCAACTGGTAAGGGAACATCTGACCATACGACGCAGATACGAAATAGTTGGAATTAAAGGGGACATCACCCATACCCATTTTGCGAGCTGTATAACGGTAGAAGTTAGCTTTATACAACTCAAGACCAAGATTTACATTGGCAAAATCTTCATAACCATTGGCCTCCTTATTATAGACAGATGAATAGCGGCCTTCTGCGAACAAAGCAAATTGCTGGTTAACAAAATACTTCAATTGCAATGCAGAGGTTGCTCCCCAATGACTATTTGAAGGAGCGACGATATCATATCTTGCACCAGTAGACACCTCAGCGCCAAATCTTCCCATTGAGAAATTAAAGAGTTGAGGGATATTAAGCACACCCTCAGCCATTAAACCAAGACGCTTGCTGTCACTTTGGCTATTCAGCTGTTCAGAATACAACGAAGTACGTAGTGCTAATTTAGGGTTAATCCAACGACCTACAGACAGATTAAAATTAGGTCCCCACTGAGATGCGCCATTGTTCAAATCAGCAATGCCATCATAAGCGCCCAAACTCATCTGAACGAAATAATTGTCTTTCCATGAAACGAGGCTATCAGGGACATTATACTTCCACTGGAGCGACTCGTAAGGCGATGTAATACGTGCTCCCAAGCCAACCAATACGCTACCATCAACATTCACCTTGTGCCAATCATTAGGATTGTTGTTACTATAGGCAGAGATACGAGGTTCAACGTAGAAATAGGTACGCGGAGACAAGTTGGCACGCACCTGGAGACCTGTATGTGCACCACCATAGAACTTTGACAGCAGAGCTGACTCACCATTCAAACCGAAATCAAGACCTGCTACATAAGACAAAGACCATGGACGTGACTCGTTATAACCATAAAAATAGTTTGACAAATCCCATAGATAATCAACGCCCAACTGGTGACGACTATTTACACTCTCATCCTTTAATGCCATTCTAGCATAATCATATTGAAGACGAAGTGCATGATGAGCAGTCAAGTTCTTCTGAGCAAATGCACCCCAATGGAGATTATACGATGACGCATAGACATTACGGTCGGAAGCAATAAACGAAAGCGGCTGGCTGGTATATGCTCCTACAGACAGATGTCCAAACAAACTAGATGAGAAGATTTGGCTATTAGGATTGCGATAACGATTCATCAGAACATAATCCAATGCTGTCTTATATTTCTCCTGAGCAATACGCTTCAGCTCTGCAGCTTTAGCATTTTTTATAGAATCCTCCTCTTGTTTCTCTCGGTCTTTTTTGAGTTGTGCTTGTGTTTGTTCTTGTCTCTCACGAGTCTCACGAGCAATTTTTGCAGAATCCTCTATCTCCACAAAAGATTGTGCATACGTTGTTTGCAGTGTCAACACTGCAAACAACATGTACAAGATTCTTTTCGAACTTTTATATTTCATCGATTTTACGTGTTTTTTATTCATTAATTAGTCCCCATTCAACAAGATCCTCTAGACTAGGGTCAGGAGCACTTAAGCCATATTCATCCACCATATCATCCAAAACAGTATATGTCAATTCACCAGCACCATCCTTCCACTTATAGTATCTGTCGACTGCATTATCATAGAGAAGGTTATCTCCTGTTCCCTCATATTTATCACGAATATAAGCATCGCCCTGACAACGTTTAATAAATGTTTCATCCAATTCGAAACATTTTAGAAGACAATCCTCAGATTTATCAAGAAATGCCCCATAATAAGAAGGAGGGTTAGGGTAAGCTGACTCATTTGCAAGAAAATTGCCTAAACGATTATATATCACTGCTTTTAGATAGTAGCCTAGAGCCTGCTGCTCAGCAGGAAGATCATTGAGTTGACGTATGAGTTTCAATGCTTGAAAATTATGATAATTCCGAGTTGCAGCATCAACGAAGTTCTCGTTCACCCTTGCACCCATAGCAAGGTGTAAAACAATAGTATTGACCAAATCCTTACCTAAATTGGCATTCAGTACAGCAGGATCCGTAGCATAAAACCCATTCAAGCAAGATACCAACTGAACCAAATCAGAATACTGAGGCAGCGGTTTGAGATATTGTACTGTATCAAGGGCATCAATATACTTATTTCCTCTAATAAGCATGCATACTTGATTGGCAATCATTTCGCTTGGGTTATAGATTGTAGTATCAGGAGTTTCTCCATCGTAATTTATTGACATCTGATTAACTTTGTACTTTGAGAGATCATAATAACGTGGTAGAAAAGCAGTATCTACAACTCCCATGTCCATATATGCACGAGCCAACTCATTCGCAGCAAAAAGTCTAAGACGTCTACTATATCCTATCTCATTGAGAGCACGTTTACATATTTGAGCTTTGGCTTTAGGATCATCAAGTTTTTGAATTAAAGTCCAATACTCCAAAGGTTCAAACTGGAATGTTGAATCAGATTTATAAATATCCAAAATTTCAGTAGACGTTAGATTACGATGTATAATATATTTACAGCTTGTACGCACACAACGAAGCTGAGGCAATATGCTATCCTTTATCAATTGATAGTAAGGCAACACTCTAATCTTACCAGACTGCGCATCAATAGTTTCATGATTTGCGATAATCTCACGCAATTCAGCAGCCTTATCAGGATAGTTGGCTTCCATTAAGTCAGCCACTTTATCCCATCCTGCGACCTCTCCATGTGATGTTGTAGCAGTTCTTCTTTGTAGCAATCCTTGCTGAGTCAGACTATTAAGTGCATATGCAGCACGTCTTCTCGCCAAGTCAAGATTAGATTGATAGCCACCCTCAGGAGATGATACTCCCACAATCTCGAACGACTGAATCCTTGCGCCTTTCATCTTATTAATTTCCTCCAGTCGGGTAACAATCTTTTCCCACTCTGTCTCATTCTTAGGATTAGCGGGGTCCAATTGGGTGCGTCCTACAAGGAACGTCAACGATACGGTATCCGCATCATTGCGAGCACGCAACCTAGAGCTTGGTTTATACTGGTCTGGATCAAGCGGATAAGAATCAAATGAATATTGAAAATATTGCAAAGGATCTTCACGTTGACAAGAACAAACCATTGTATCTAAATATTCGGTAATTCCTGTATATTCTTGAGTTACTCTAGAATACCACAATTGATAATAGGCTTTTGTATCAGGCATTCTAAAATTGTAGTCAAGAGAGAACCTCAGAGACTTATTGTCTTTCAAAGAAAGAAAGATAGTATCTTGAATGGTATCTTTCTTCTGAACATTTGGATTGTTTGGATCACGCAGTTGGATAATACGACTTTTAAACAATGTATCCTTCACATATTTATATAATGAATCACGCTTTGCGTCATATCCCATACGACGCTCTTGAGTCATAGCAAATTTTTTACCTTCAACTACGATTGGTTTGTAATATTCTATAATCGTATCGGAAGGAACTTGATAGCACGATTTCACATACGGTCGATATATAATTCTGCCGTGCTCATCACCTCGACCTTCAAACTGTGGTCTAAAAGACAGTATTTCACCTTTTGGAGGTTCAGGAGCATCAGGTCGTTCTCCCCCTCTAAACTTACCATCAACATAAACGTTTATAAGACTTTTTGAAGATGAAAGTTTGAAATCAATATCGGATTTCCCGTCTATACTTTTAATTTGCCAGTTTTTACTGTTAACATTGAATACTAAAATCCAGCCATCAACATAAGCCTCATCACAATAATAAAGACCTGAATCGTCAGGGTATTCCTTAAGAAGTTTAGCATCCCAATATTGTGGATTATCAATCAATTTATTTTTTATAGTTTGAGCTTCTCCTTCTGATGCAAAAAAATAGACGATAATTTCACCACGTGTAAAAGGAGTCCCATCTTCTTGTGACAAAACGCGCCCTTGTACTATGTGATCTTGAGCATAAAGTTCACCTGCGAACAATAAACATATAACACAAAATAGACTGAATAAACGTTTCATAGTTTCGATTATTATTACCTTATTTAATAATATATACAATGCTAACGCCCAACGTAGTGGTAGCAATATCACATTTCACATTGGGCATTACCTTAGCTTCCGATGCAAATTCTTTTTCATATTGATGACGCATCAACAAACCGAAGCCATAGCTAAACTCCAAATTCCAATGTTTGGCTATAGGCCATGCCCAACCACCAACTAACTCAGCTACAGCAAAGTCACCTTCGCAGAGTGAGGTTTTCTTGTTCAACTGATAACTACCCGCCTTAGCACCTACGCCAAAGAATAATTGTGTCAAGGCACGTTGAGGCATCCAGTAACGATACTGAAAGCTACCGACCGTAGTACTGAAGTCCTGACCCCAAGGTTCAGTGATAGTTCCAGTAAGTGCAAACTCTAAACTACTCTTCTCTCCTACCGTAAGTTCCACTCCAAGATTAGGCAACATGCCCAAATCTGTGAGTGCATTGGTCTTTACTGCAATCTGCTGAGCAGTAGAAGGCAATACCCATAATAGTAGAATGGCTACTATTACGGGAAGCTTTATTTGGTTTCTGTTTACAGTATTCTTCATATTATTTTTCCGCTTTATCTTGTTTCTTCTCGAGTTTCTGTTGCTCTTTCTCCTTTTTCTTTGCCAATTTCTGACTCTCCTTCTCGAGCTTCAATCTTTCTTTCTCTTCCTTCTCTTTCAACGCCAACTCTTCTTTTGCCTTTTTCTCCTCAATCTTGAGTCTTTCTTTCTCAGCTTTTTCATCTTGCTTCAGAGTACTCTTCTCTTCCTTGCTTTTTCTCTTGGCTTTAGGAGCATTCTCTTCTATTGCCAACTGTTCTGAGTCTTCACTAGCCTCCACGGTCTCAGTTTTCTTCTTCTCAGATTCAGCATTCTTCTTTCTTTGTTTTTTCAAAGACTTATCCTTTGCCACAGCAGAATCAACAGCTTCTTCCTTTTTCGTTGCACTATCATCAGCAGAAGATAATTGTTCCTTAGAAGCATCTTTCGCATACTTGGCTTCAATTTTCCGCTTTTCTTTTTCAGCCTTGATAGAATCTCTCAGCACGATTTCCTCTATCTGTTCTGGAGTAAAATCAGCCCACGATTTCTTGACTTTATACAAGTCCTTTACTGAGTGTTTACGCAAGACCAAAGATACATGCAAATCTGTAATCATAGGATAATACCAACGGCCTTGCCCTACGACATTGCTTTCCACTCTATTGTATTTATCAAAGTGAGAAACAACACAGCCTAAGCTACCGCCAAGTTCCCACTCCAAATAGAAACGATTATTAAAATTATAGAAAGGTTTCTGATATCCCAATGAAACGCCTACAATACCTGCTTGTCCCATACGACCCTTACTATAATTAAATAAGGGGAGACACATCGAATAGTCTGCATACTGAGCAAACACACCGACATAGCTACGTCCTAAATCGTCCTCATAAGAAACAAGGCGGTTTGGCCAACGTCCTTTATTCATCCTTTTTATTTTTTTGATGGAGTCTTGCGCAAACCATACGCCCATAGAATCAGGAAAACTCGTTACTGTTTTTGCTATAGCATTGCTAGTGCGTATACTCCACGACTTGGGAAGTTCATAAGTATCATAATCTGGACTATAGATTTGATAAGTCCCTTCTCCGAAACGAAAATGGCGACGATACTCCACTTTTCCAGAGAACAACTTATACATCATATCAGGAGCATATACACGATTAGCATTTAAGCTAGCCTTACCCTCTAGATACAAAGAGGTTGCCGAACCATCTGACGCATCGATAAACTGCGGATTTGAAAGCGGGATCTCCACTCCCACATTAGGAACTACAAGCATCCAATCAATCAGATTGGTTGACACTGAAGGTTTACGTGTTATCTCGTTCTGAGCCAAGGCTGCAGTATTTACCCCCCAACCAAAAAGTACAAGCACAAATACCTGTTTAATAAAATTCTTCTTCACAAGATACATTTTTGTGTTATGATAAATTTTGTGCAAAATTACAACAAATATTCTAACGGCTAAACAAAAACCATCTTTTTTTTGTTAAAATGAGACATTTAACCATTTCGAACAAGCGATTTTAACATACAACAGTTATTTATATCAAGTAGAGATTGCACAATTTTCAAATATAACGCAACATCTCTTCAATTTCAATTGACAAAAGAAGGCTGACAATTAACTCTATCAGCCATGTCGCTCAGGCCAATTCACCAAATATACCTGTTCGGTAGCACGAGTAAAGGCAGTATAGAGCCAACGATAATAATCTACTGCAGAAGTTTCGGGTGGAAGATAACCTTGATCAAGATAAATCGCTGCCCACTGACCACCTTGTGCCTTGTGACAAGTAACGGCATAAGCGAACTTTATTTGCAAAGCATTGAAGTAAGGATTTTCGCGCAACTGTTTATAACGTTCTTTTTTGTGTGGAATATCAGCATAATCCTCCATCACTGCTTCGAAAAGACGATTGCTCTCTTCGCGAGTAAGTGAAGGGGATTCAGAGTGCAAAGCATCAAGCAATACAACCGTTTCAATCTCATAATCATCATAATCGGGAAATGAAAGCAGCACATCAGCAAAGCGAAAGCCATAGAGTTCACGGGTACGACGCACACGACGAACCACTGCAATATCACCATTGGCAATAAAAGATAGAGGTTGAGGTTGATGTTCCTCACGTGCTACACGTTCAACCCAATAATAGTTATTCTTCACTACCATCAACCGATCTCCTGTAACCAATTCATCTTCGCGACAAAGTATTGTATTACGAATCCCTTGATTGTAGATATTAGCACGTTTATTCGAGCGACAGATAATCATACATTCATCAGCGCCCCACCTCGAATAAGCGCTATTTAATGATTCTATCAGTTCGTCGCCAGGGAGACGACAAACATCTGGAAATGAGCGATAATCTATGATTGATGATAAACCATTAGAAGAATCCTGCAACGTATCTAATATTGGAGTATCAGAAATCTGAAATCCATTAAGTTCCATCAACTTATAACGCACTATAGTTGCATTATAAAGAATGCCCGAATCAGCCAATTGACGCATCACTTGCGTAAGCATCATATCGAACACATGCAAACCATAAGCAGAAAGCACCGAAGGCAATAATGCAGGACTTTCCTCTTCACCTACAGGAGGTAACTGAGCCGTGTCACCCATAAGCATCAAGCGACAACCTTCCCCTGAATAAACATATTGTATAAGATCATCTAGTAGGCGCCCAGTACCAAAAGATGTCGAAGACAATCCTTGATTAGAAATCATAGAGGCCTCATCAACAATAAAAAGTGTATGCTTCGACAAATTCACATTGAGAGAAAACGAATCTGTATCAGTAATCGTTTTTTGTCGATAAATGCGTTTATGGATGGTAAAAGCAGGATAGCCCGCATAGGAAGCAAACACTTTGGCAGCACGACCCGTAGGAGCCATCAAAACAACCGGTTGTTTCAGTGCTGCGAGAGTCTTCACCAAAGCACCCACCAAAGTTGTTTTACCTGTACCAGCATATCCCCTTAAAAGGAAGAGTTCCATTTCACGACGCGACATCAAGAATTGCCCCATCATTTCGATAGCCTCAGACTGCTCCTTCGTGGGAGCAAAACCGAAGTTTTCTCTGATTTTTGAGGTTATAAAACTATTTATCATCTACTTTAGAAGAAAAAAAACGATTATTTATAGCATTTTCAAACTATTTGTTTTACTTTTGCAGCACGAAATTAATCAAATAAATCATATAAACATGAAAAAAGTAGTAAATATCGTATTGGTATTGTGCGTTGCTGGCCTTGCTTACATCTGTGTAGGTAGCATCATGGGATCAATCAACTTCGGTAAAGAACGTGAAGCGAGAGAGAAACAAATTATCGCTCGTCTCATTGACATCCGTACAGCACAGATCGCTTTCCGTGACCAAAACAAGGGTCAGTACACTGACAACTTCGATGAGCTGATTGAATTCGTAAAGAATGGCAAGATGCCTTTCGTAAAGAAAGTCGGCGAACTTTCAGACAAACAACTCGAGGATGGTTTGACTGAAGCTAAAGCTGTTAAGATGATTGAAGAAGCTAGAGAAGCAACCAAACCTGCTGTAGCCAAAAAGAAATGGCAAGAGGTAGAAAAAGCAGGTCTTGTTAAGCTTGACAAGAATGGAGAAGTTGCTGAGTATATCTTCAGTCGTGACACCATGTGGGTAGCAGCTATTGATACCCTTTTCCCAAAAGGTTTCAATGTTGATTCTTTGCGTTATGTACCTTTCGGCAATGGTGCTCAGTTCGAAATGCGTACTGGTTGTGACTCAAGCAGTAAGTCAGGAAATAAGCTTTACCTCTTTGAGGCTAAGACCCTTTACCGCACATACCTCGAAGGCATCAATAAGGATGAGTTGAACAACCTCATTGACCTCCAAATGGAGCTCGGTCGTTACCCTGGTCTTAAGGTAGGTGACGCTGAGGTTGGTAACAACAACGCTGGTAACTGGGAGTAATCAATCTCACTTGTGTTGTGATTGATTTCAATAAATCTAAGCAATATACATTATCCATCCGTCTGAGTACGGATGGATTTTGTTTTGCCCTCCATAGCCCTATGGTTGACAACGAATACGTATACCACCCCTACCACATTGACACGCGAAAATCAATTACGGCCAACTTAAAAGCTGCTACCGAGGAACTTACTTTACTCAAGCACACATATGCTACGGTAAATATTCTCCTTGCCAACACAACATATACCATTGTGCCTAAAGAATTCTATGCCGATCAATGCGCACACGATTTTTATGCACAGAACTTTCCTCAAGTACCAGCAACAACTGAAATACGAAGCAATATCGTGGGTGAGGAGCAAGCTGTAGTGCTTTTCAGTATAGAGTCACAGCTTCGCAAGTTCATC
>JAEIGA010014662.1_pt1 | contig 11927 bp, 9 predicted proteins | sample 9270691 | NCBI WGS metagenome assembly JAEIGA01 (sample SAMN17057246, study PRJNA624740) | gut metagenome | biome: biome; isolation source: fecal sample | host: Bos grunniens | place: China: Xizang | collected 2019
ACCTCTTCGTTCAGACCCAGGTTCAGGATGGTGTCCATCATGCCGGGCATGGAGGCGCGGGCGCCGGAACGAACGGAGACCAGCAGGGGGTTCTCCAGGTCGCCGAACTTCTTGCCGGTGATCTCTTCCAGCTTAGCGACGTTCTCCATGATCTGCGCCTGGATGTCGTCGTTGATCTTGCGGCCGTCTTCATAGTACTGGGTGCAGGCCTCGGTGGAAACAGTGAAACCCTGGGGAACGGGCAGGCCGATGTGAGTCATCTCAGCCAGGTTAGCGCCCTTGCCGCCCAGCAGCTCACGCATGGAGCCGTTGCCTTCGGTAAACAGGTAAACATACTTGTGCATAGGTATCATACCCCTTTCAAAAATATATGGGCAAATTCTGCCCGGAATCGCATAATTTTACGCACTTTCGCATAATGCGCATATAGTATAGCACGCAATACTGCAAAAAGCAAATCTTTTTTGCAAATTTTTCCCGTTTCTTTCGCTTTTTATGGAAAAATCCCGGAAGATGACTCTCCCGGGATTGGATTCATTCCTGAATCAGGGCTTCAAACAGCGGTAGGCTACGCACTACAGTATCATAACTAACACAGTAGCACAGTCGCAGATAGCCGGGGCAACCAAAATCGGAGCCGGGCATAATGAGAAGATCCTTCTCCATGGCCTTTTGGGAGAAGGCTCGGTCATCACCGCCAGGGGCTTTGATAAACAGGTAAAATGCGCCATCCGGTTTGGCCATTTCGTAGCCATAGGAAGTCAGAGCCTCCACCAAAGTGCGGCGGTTTTTGTCATATACCGTAAGATCCGGTTGCAAATGGGCGGTACGGGCCAGCACCAGCTGCATCAGCGACGGAGCGCACACATGACCCATGGCCCGGGCGGCACCGATGATGGCATGGTACAAATCCCGACCGGCATCTGCCTGGGAGGGCACATAGATATAGCCCATGCGCTCACCGGGCAGGGAAAGGGACTTGGAGTAGGAATAACACACCACGGTGTGGGGATAAATATTGGGAATAAAGGGTACCACGGCACCATCATAGGCCAGCTCCCGATAGGGTTCGTCAGCGATGATGTAAATCCGGTGACCAAATTCCCGACTCTTTCGATCCAAAAGGTCAGCCAGAGCCTGGATGGTCTCGGTAGAATAAATGGTGCCTACGGGATTGTTGGGGTTGTTAACGATGACAGCGGAGGTATTGGGATTGATCCGTTCTTCCAAGGCTGCAAAATTGATCTGGAAATTGGGAATATCTGCCGGTACAATGCAGAAGACAGAGCCTGCCTGCTCCACATAGGGCTTATATTCCGGGAAATAGGGAGCGAAAACCAGAATTTCCGAGCCGGGTACCGTCAAAGCCTTGCAGGCGGCTGCCACCTCCGGTGCGGCACCGCAGCAAAGCAGAAGCTCCTCTGCTTTGGCATTGCAGCCGAAGCGACGGTTCAAATCCTCAGCAATCATGCCACGGGTGTGGATATCACCCATGGTAGAAGTGTAGCTGTGGACAGCCAGAGGATCCGTGTTCCGGATAATATCTAAAATGGCTTCCTGGACTTCCTTGGGTGCAGGGATGGAGGGATTGCCAATGCTGAAATCAAATACATTTTCTTTGCCTACAATGGCAGCACGGCGACGGCCGTGATCCGCCAGTTCCATGATGGTGTTGCGCTTGGTACCGAGAGCAAGTGCAGCTTGGTTAATCATGAGAAACCTCCAAAATTAATAATATAGGGGTTTGCTGATTTGATAGGATTGGGGCTTATATGTAACGGAGCCAATGGGCTTGCCGTCAATACCGTATTTAGGATTGTAGCCAAAAAGGTTAACATAACATTCGAGATCGTCCCGTTCCGCTGCCATGGCCTCCATAATCGCTGCGGTGGCAATCACGTCGTCAATGGCCCGGTGGGAATTGACCACTTTGCCGGTGAGGCCATAGGCGTCGATGGCGTTGCATAGTTTATGGGGATAAGGTCTGCGGTCCTTGTAGACTGTCAGCAGATCCAGTTTATCCTTACCTTTGAGAATGGTGGGGTCGCCGTTGCGCAGCAGAAGATAGAACAGGAAGCTCAGGTCAAAATGAGCATTGTAGGCCAGCAGCAATGTGTTGCCGGCAAACATTTGGGCAATATCTGCGCAGACCTGTTCCTTGGGGATACCCCGCTGGGCAATGTCCTCGGTGGAAATGCCGGTCAGCTGCGTGATCATAGTTGGCACTGCGTTGCCGGGGGTTAGGGACACCAAATGATCATATTCTTTGGTGATCACGGCCTCGCCATTTTGTGTTTCCAGCACGACAGCAGAAAACTCGATGATCTCATCCCGGGCAAAATCCAATCCGGTGGTTTCCGTGTCAAAAATCACAAAGCGGTCGTATTTTTCTAAAATAGAGCCAATATTTGCCATAGTTATTCTCCCTGAGCCAGACGCAGCGCCCGGCGGAATTTACTCTTGGTTTCCGGCACCAGACCGAATTGGGAAGCCAGCTCTTTGGCCAAAGCGGCAGTGGCGGCATCGGAGCCGGTTTTCTGCTCCAATTCCACTTCGCACAGAGGCTGTTCTTTGCCGCCACCGGTCAGTACGCCCAGATCCAGTGCCAATTCTGCAGTTCCATCGGCAGTAGGGAGTGTGGCAGCCAGCCGGACGAACCGGGCACCACACACTGCTACAACGCCTGAAAGGGCCAACAGTACCGGTCCTTTGGGTGCGCCCATTGTCAATAACTGGGGCAGACCCTCCGAAAGATTGGTGGCTTGGCATTCCCATTCGCCCCGACCACCGTCTGAGTGGGGGGTTTTCAGGGTGCAGACGGTAATGTCATTTTCTTTGCGACACCGCAAAGTGATCTTGCGGGCAGAAAGGTCGCCATTGGGTGTGTCGAAATAGGTGGTTTCCATTCGAATTTCCCGGAAAGGCCCGCAGGTACTTGCCAATGCCTGATGAATGGCTGGGGTCGCTTGAAATTTCAGTTCAAATTCTCTGCCCATACTGCCTCCCAATTTCCATTTATCGTTTTGTTTCATTTCCCTTCGCAGGGTGCGACATTCTTGCAATGCCCTGCGACATTCTGTGATCATTAGAATGATAAACACCGATTTTTCTTTATTATACACCTGATTTGAGCAGGATGCAAGAAACTTTTGCGCTATGACGGATTCCGACAGTAAAATTAGGCCTTTCGTGTTACGATGCGAAAAAAGAAAGGTGTGATACATAGGATGACAATTTTGGAAAATTATGTCCGACAGGGGCAGCATTTTTTGAAAAAATGGGCGGACCGTGTGCGGCAGAATGTGTGGTTATGGGCCGCAGGATGGCTGCTGGCCGGCATGATCCTCAGTGCGGCCAGCTTGGGCAACCGGATGGTGCCGCTATGCCTGGCGGTGCTGTGCGCTGGGGTGCCGGGATGGATGCCCCTGGCCTTTGGCTTGGGCAGCTGGATAGGTTATCGGATCTTCTGGGGAACGGACTGCTTCCAGGCCATGCTATGGCTGGCGGGGGGATTGCCGGTGTGTGCCCTGGTGGCGCAAACCAAACTGGGACGCACCATGCCGTTGCTGCAGCCGGCACTCGGTGCCCTGATCGTGGCGGCCGGTGGCATAGCGATGCAGCTGTGGCATGGCGATACCACGCCCATTTGGCTGTATTTTTTGCAGATCGGATTGGCGTTCGGTGTCACCTGGCTGTGCATTTGGTATCGGGATCGTCGGGATCCGGTGGCGGAATGGGTGCTGGCGGGATTGGCTATACTGGCCTTGGCGCAGATCGCCCCGTTTCCATACCTGGGTTTAGGATTTTTGGGGGCAGCCATGCTGGTGCCGGTGATGCCTTTTCCGGCAGTGGCATTGGCAGGCCTGGCGTTAGATCTGGCGCAAATCACACCGGTGCCTATGACAGCAGTGCTGTGCTTGAGTTACTTGCTGCGGCTGTTGCCGGGAGTGCGCCGGGGCTGGGTAGCCACGGCACCGGTGGCGGTCTATGGTGTGGTTATGGCGCTTTGCGGCTATGTAGATCGGATGCCGATGCTGCCCCTGGCGCTGGGCGGCATGCTGGGCGTGCTGCTCCCAGGGCGCAATGCGGGCAAGGTGCATAGGCGGGGTGAAACCGGCTTTGCCCAGGTGCGGCTGGAGCTGGCTTCGGAGGTAATCGCCCAATCGGAGCGCCTGCTGCTGGAGATCCGGGAGCCACAGATCCAAGAAGAATTGCTGATCCAAAAGGCGGCGGAGCAGGCCTGTCATAGTTGCTCTTGCCGGGAGCATTGTCAAGAAAGGAGAAACGTTGGACAATTGCCGGTGGAACTGCTGCGTCAAAGCCAGGTGTCGGCAGAGGAGATGCCAGCTGGCTGTAAGAAAAAATCCCGGCTGCTGCAGCAACTGCAACACAGCCGGGAACGCTATCGAACCATTTTGGCGGATCGCAGCAGCCGGCAGGAATACCGGGATGCGGTGCTGCAGCAGTACCGCTTCTTAGCGGAATATTTGCAGGATCTGGCGGATCGTCTGCCCCAGCGGGGGCATGGCAACAAGCCAAAGTTTCAGCCGGAGATCGCTTTGCGTGCCTCCGGCCGGGAGCGGGAAAATGGGGATAAATGCCTGTGGTTTGCCGGAACGGAGTGCCGCTATTATGTGCTGATCTGTGATGGAATGGGCACTGGACAGGCGGCTGCCCGTGAGGCGGGTGTGGTATCAGATATGCTGCGGCGATTGCTGATGGCAGGATACCCGGCACCCTATGCCCTGCGTAGTATCAACAGCCTTTGCACCCTCCGGGGGGATGCAGGGGCGGTGACGGTGGATCTGGCGGAGTTTTGCCTGGATAACGGGAAAGTGACGGTGTATAAATGGGGTGCGGTGCCATCCTGGTTGCTGCTTAATGGCAGCGTGGAGCGGATCGGCACGATGACGCCGCCACCTGGTTTTTCTGTGGCAGAGGGCAGGGAAACCGTGCATCGGCTTACCATGCGTAAGGGGGAAGTGCTGGTAATGGTCAGCGACGGTGTGGAAGCCCCGGCGGCGCTGCGGGATTTTGTGGATGGGGGCAGCGATGTCAGCGGTATGGCAGCCAGGATACTGGAATGTGGGAAACTGGAAGATGATGCCACCGTGGCAGTAATCCGCCTGAATTCCCTGTGATACTTGCTTTTTTCTGTCATTCCGAGGGAGCGGAGCGACCGTAGGAATCCCCCGGGCAAGGCGGAACCCTTACGGGATTGTCACATCGGGCTGTCGCTCGCCTCGCAATGACAAATAAACCCAAAACGGGCCTGCCGGTTTCGGCAGGCCCGTTTGATCAGGTAATGGCATTGTAGAAGAACTTGTACCAAGCGTTGCTGTTGGCAGAGGAGGTATTGGTCATGAAAATAATATCGGTCAAATTCATGTCCTTAAATTCCTCGTAAATATCCATGGTGACATAGCGCAGGTCCAAAACAATAATATTGCCGTAATGCTCCGTCAGGTAAGGCACAAAGGCGTTGCCGTAGGAGTCTTTGATCACCAGGCAAGTCTTATCCTGGGGATTTTCCGGCACATTGATGACGGTGTAGCCATTGTCGCCCATGAGGAAGGCCAGGTAAGACGTGTAGCTGGTATCAATGCAGAAGTTGCGTTTCAGAGTGCCCCACTCGGTACCAAAGATGGTCATGGTGCAATTCTTAGTGGGAAGATAGGCCTCCACAGTATCATAGAAGCCCTTGATCCGGTCGTCCGTAGAATAGTTTGCCAGGGAACCAATATACTTGGTATTCAGATCCTTCTTCTCAAACTGATCGATGGGCACTGGCTCCAGACCTACAGATTTGGCAAATTCATAGTAGGCATAGTAAGCGCCCCGGTGGGTCCAGTGATGGTCGCTTCTGTAGTACAGATACTCGCTTGCGTGGGCCAGCATAACATTTTTCAGGTTGACAAAATTAACAGAATCCGGCATGGCGGCTTCCATCTTGTCCAAAATGGCACCTTGATCGGAGATGTTGGCAAGCACTTTGGGATCGGTGATGGTGATGCTGGCCAAAGGTGCGGTGACAATGCTGACTCGGGTGTTGGGGAACAGGGCTGCATACCGGTCGTACACAGCGGGGAAATACTGGGATTTGTGGAGCTCCGCGCTGAAATAAGACTGAGAGTAGGCCGCGTTCTTATAGATGAACAAACCTTCCGGTGTGAAGACAAGACCTTCGCCGCTATCGCCCATGTTGGGCTTGGTGACAGTCACTGTGCAGGTGACGCTGACATCGCCATCGGGGCCGCTGACTGTGGCGGTGATGGTGGCGCTGCCCTCAGAAAGCGCGCTGACGGAAGCGGAACCCTTTCCCAAATTGGTCACATAGGCCACATCGGGAGCGTTGGAGTTCCAACGCAGATCGCTATAGCCCTCACCGATGGTGGCGGTCAGCTGCTGGGAAGTGCCCACAGTCAGGGAAAGGCTGCCACTGGAAAGGGAGAGGGGGATGATCACCGGTTGGGTAGGTTTGGTGGGATCTGTGGGATCGGTAGGATCCGTAGGATCCGTAGGATCGGTGGGATCTGTCGGATCTGTTGGATCTGTTGGATCTGTCGGATCGGTGGGATTCGTAGGCTTGGTGGTAGAATCTGTGGTGGGCAGCGGCGGCAGGGTTTGAATAGGGCCGTCGGTGGTGTCGTTTGGCGCAGTGGCATTGGGGTCAATGACCACGGAGAACTCGTCCTCGCCAAAGAGGAAGGACAGGCTCTTCAGCCGATCCATATCCTTCGACAGCTGAACCAGGCCTTCCCGGCCGTAAAAGGTATCGGAGAAAAAGCTCATCACATCGGAAAAATAGCTGCCATCCATCAATGCAGAGAAGGAAAAATCCGGCATGGTGGCCAGCTTGCGGTTTTCTGTTTCCGAAACAGTGGGGCGATCCTTCTGGAAAAGGTTCAAAAGTGCCAGAGCGGATACCAAAAATGCCACCAGAAACAGCATCAGTTTGTCAATCGGGTTATGTTTCATGGGGCCTCCTTAGAAACGGAAATAGATAAAGGGATTGTAGCTGTCGCCAGCCAAGCGAGCAGTGCAGATAAACAGCAACATCAAAATCAGCGCAGTTTTCAAAATGCGGTCTACGGCGTAGGCCTGCTGCACGCCCCACGCAGAGCGCATTTTGCGCTGCAGGGAGGAGAAGAGAATGTGGCTCAGGGGGGTGACGCAGATCAGGGAAGCGATCAGCAGAACACCATTTTCCTTCAGCATGGAAATGGCATATACGCTGGAGAAACCATCGGTGCCGATGCCCAGCATATGGCCCAGGTTGGCAAACAGATTGTTTTCGTGATAGAAAATCGCATAACCAAAGAGAATGATCAGCGCTGAGCCAACATGACCGATGATGGCGGAAGCCAGCTTGGGCAGCTTTTTCATATACTTGTCGGTGACAAACTGCTCCAGAATCAGCCAGAAGCCATAGTAAAGACCCCACAGCACAAAGTTCCATGCGGCACCATGCCACAAACCGGTGGAGAACCATACGATGACCAGTGCAATAATGGTGGGCACAGCCCGGGAAGCGGTTTTGTGGCCCTGCTTCTTCAGCCGGCGGCTCATGCGGGTCATTGTGCCGGAACGCAGCACGGGATAGAACAGGTAATCCCGGAACCAGCTGCTTAAGGTAATATGCCAGCGGCGCCAGAAATCGGAGATACTGCGGCAAATATAGGGGTAGTTGAAATTCTCCGGGAAGGAGAAGCCAAACATGTGGCCCAGGCCGATGGCCATATCGGAATAACCGGAAAAGTCAAAGTAAATATGCAATGCGTAAAACAAAATGGCCAGCCAGTTGCCCAGTACGGTGCTGCCGGCAACGGAGAACATATTCCGGCAAGCCAGATCCAGCGCGTTGGACAAGATCACCTTTTTGGACAAGCCAATGACAAAGCGCCAAACGCCTGTGTTGATCTGTCCGGCGGAAACCCGGCGGTCTTCCAAAGCCTCTTCCACATCGATGTAGCGGACAATGGGGCCGGCTACCAGCTGAGGGAACAGCGTGATATACAGCAGCACCCGGTCATACTTCTTCTGGGGCTGGCAGTAGCCACGGTAGACATCAATCACATAGGTCATGGCCTGGAAGGTATAGAAACTAATGCCCAAGGGCAGGCGGATGGCCGGTACGGGAATGGACAGTCCGGTAACGGCGTTGATGCTTTCCACGGCAAAACCGGCGTATTTAAAAACACCCAACAGTGCCAAATTCAGCACCACAGCGGCCACCACCGCATTGCGGGCAGATTGATTTTGCTGAGCTGCCTGGGCTTTGCCGATCATCAGGGCAAAGACATAATTCATTAGGGCAGAGCCCAGCATCAGGAAGATATAGACCGGTTCACCTACAGTGTAGAACAGCAGGGAGAAAGTCAAAAGCACACCTCTGCGCCAGCGGGCATCCTTTACCAGATAGTAAAGGACCATCAGCGCCGGTAAAAAGGCGTAAATAAAGAAGGCACTAGAAAAAACCATAGAAAATTACTTACCTCTTGCGGCGGGCGGCGATGATGGCTGCCATCTCACCGACATTTTTCATTTCGACAACTTCCTTCATGCTGAATTTCATGCGGAATTCGTCCTCCACAGCAGATACCAGGGTGATGTGGGACAGAGAATCCCAATCCTCAATATCGGCGGCGGTGGTGCGGTCGTTGACAGTGATGCTGTCGTCGTCAAAAACGTCCTGGAACACTTCGTTCAGACGGTCAAAAATTTCCTGCATAACTTATTCCTCCGTAATATGTGTTTTGTTGGGGGTGAAGGCAGCCACATCCGCCAGGAAGCGGCCGTTTTCCATGGGCGTGAAGCCCAGTTTTTCATAGATATTGGCAACCATGGCATTTTTTGGGGTCTTCAAATACTCGCCAATCACAGTTTTGAAACCCAGGGACGCGGCGGTGGACAGCATCTTATTGACGATGAACTCCTCCATACCCCGTTTTAAGACCCGGCAGCTCATGAGCCAGGTGTTGACGAACAGACATGTGTCCTGCTTTTCCATGATGACCGTGCTGATGAGGCCGTGATCACCGAACTTGTCCTTCAAGGTGAAGTACAATGTCACAAACCTGTCATCTTCCGCAATGGAAGCAATCTCCTGCTCGGTATAGCGAATAGTGCGCAGATTGAACTGGTTGGAGCGCTGGGTCAGCTGGGCAATGCGGGGGAAGTGGAAACGGTCAAAGGGTTTGGCTTCGGCTACCATTTCCAGCCCCTGCAGATAATCGTCATAGCTGCCGCAGGTGTTTTGCAGACTAAGCCGCTGAGCCTCTGCCTGATACTGCTGGGTGCGCATCTTGTCCTCTTCAGAATAGGATGCGGTTTCGAACAGATTCAGGCTCCGCAGATAGTCCACATATTCCTCCGGATTTTCCGGCAGCTCCGGCACGGTAATGCCGGTGATCAGGCTACGGACCACTTCCCGTTCGAAAGGGTTGTCATCCAGGAATACAATGGAATCCATGCCAATATTCAGGGTCTGCTGGATGTGGCGGATATTGCCGGCCTTATCTTCCCAGTTGGCCACGAACACGGAGATATCCTCCAGCCGCAGCACCATCTCGGGGTGCTTTTCAAAAGGCTCCCGGGCAGTGTCGTCGTTGTTTTTGGAACAGACGCAGAGAATAATGCCTCGGTTTTTCAGCTCCTTCAGCCACATCTGGAAGGCGGAGAAAGCATGACCCAAGCCTAACTCGCCGATTTGGATGCCGTCCAGACCGTCATCACCGATGACACCGCCCCAGAGGGTATTATCCAAATCCAGCACCACGCATTTTTTGAAACTGCCGGAGGCGGCCAAAATCAGATCGGTGATTCCTTTGGCAATATAGGGCAGGAAATCGGTACGGAAGGGCATTTTAGCGATGCAGTACATCTTGGCATCCCGCACTGCGTTTTCGCCCAGCCGGGACTGCAGGCCTTCCAGATCCACTAAGAATACATTCTTGTGGGCAGCGGCACTTTCACTCAGCAAGTAATTCAGCTTCCGCAACTGGAAAGCAAAGCTGTCCGGGGTTTTTGCGCTAAAATCGCCGAAAATCCGGTCGTCCCAGGCGGGGAAATTAAACTGCAGAATCCGGGCGGTACAGTGGGATCCCAGACGCTGCCAAACGGAGACCATACGATCCCGCATAGTTTCAGCAAATTGCGCTCTGTTCCCTACGGGGAAGGCACAGTAATGCGCATAGAGCTTATCGGTGCAGTTGGCAATGACGCACCAGGCAGGGGCAAAGGTATAGACCTCGGATTGAGGATCCATGGTCTGCGCATCGATTTGGTTATAGTCGGTATCCAGCACTTCAAAGCGAAGACCGGCCGTAAAACCCCAGCCCTTCAGAGCAACAGCGATATGCTGGGTGGCACAGTCACCAAGGATGGCCACTTTGCAGCAGGGCAGGGTGGACATGTCCTTTTTTGTGTTCTTTTTCAGTGCGGTAAATGTGGGCATATTCAAAGAAAATCCCTCCTTAGGGCATAATCCCGCATAATAATTTATAATACCCTAAAAACTGTGCTATGTCAACCGGAATTCCATATTCTTTCCCTTGTCCGCCCGGTGGAAATTTTTGTAGGATACTTGCATACTTCCCGGAAATTTGCTATAATAATCATCTAAGGATAGGAGGGATTTTATGGCGAAGCTATATTTCAAGTATGGTGCTATGGGTTCCAGCAAAACGGCCCAGGCCTTGATTACCAAGTATAACTATGAAGAGAATGATCTGAATGTTTGGCTCATCAAGCCCAGCGCAGACACCCGGGATGGCGTCAGCGTGATCCGCAGCCGTATTGGCCTTGCAGCGGAGTGTGAGGTGATTGCCCCGGGTGTGGATATTTATGCCCGTTATTTGGGCAGCCAGGTACCTAAATGCCATGTGATCATTGCTGATGAAGCCCAGTTCTTCACAGAAGCGCAGATCGATCAGCTGCGCACCATTGTGGATGAACATAATGTGCCGGTGATTTGCTTTGGCCTCCGCACCGACTTCCAAACCAAACTGTTCCCCGGTAGCCGCCGGCTGATGGAGGTGGCAGACACCATCCAGGAGATCAAGACCATCTGCGATTGCGGTGCCAAGGCTACCGTCAATGCCCGTATCAGTGATGGCTGCATCGTCACCGAAGGTGCCCAGGTGGTACTGGGTGGCAACGATTGCTACATCGCCATGTGCCACAGATGTTATGTAAACGGCATCCGGGAACATAAGCAGATCAAATTACATGGACAGAAGTAAATAAATTGGTGTTTCTTGCGGCGACTACCACAAGTGTTGTCATCCCCGGTGAAGCACAGCGAAATCGAGGGATGACAGCGTTTGCATGATTTGAAACAGAACAAGAAACCGAAATTCAATAATCAACACATAAGGAGTGTACGATATGGAACTGAAAGATATTCTTGCCCGCTGCGATCATACGCTGCTGGCCCAAACTTCTACCTGGGAGGAGATCCGTGCCATCTGCGACGATGGTATGAAGTACCAGACGGCTTCCGTCTGCATCCCCGCTGCTTTTGTTAAGCAGGCAAAGGAATATGTGGGTGACCGCCTGGCGATTTGCACCGTCATTGGCTTCCCCAATGGCTATGCCACCACCGCAAGCAAATGCTTCATGGCCCACAATGCCGTGTCCAACGGTGCTGATGAAGTGGACATGGTTATCAATATCGGCTGGGCAAAGGAACACAAGTGGGCTGAGATCACCGATGAAATCGCCCAAATCAAGGCCCATTGCATGGGCCGCATCCTGAAGGTCATCATTGAAACCTGCCTGCTGACCGACGAGGAAAAGATCGCCCTGTGCAAGTGCGTTTCCGACTCCGGTGCGGACTATATCAAGACTTCCACCGGCTTCTCCACCGCCGGTGCTACCTTTGCAGATGTGGAGCTGTTTGCCAAGCATGTGGCCCCCCATGTGAA
>JAEIGA010014663.1_pt1 | contig 11927 bp, 6 predicted proteins | sample 9270691 | NCBI WGS metagenome assembly JAEIGA01 (sample SAMN17057246, study PRJNA624740) | gut metagenome | biome: biome; isolation source: fecal sample | host: Bos grunniens | place: China: Xizang | collected 2019
CCAGAGATTGCGCTTTCTGAACTTGAATCATTGGCGATGGATTCAAAAGAGAAGCTTTTCGCCAGGGTAAAGGAGTTGACGGGAAGAAGTGCGCTTGAGCGTGAATACACTCGTGAGACAGATGAATCTTTAATGCCGCAATTGGTAAAGGTCTGTCGCGGTGATGAGTCGCTCAAATCGCGTATTCTCCCGTATCTTAACTGGATACGTCTGAGTGCGTGGGGCGAACCTGTTGTGTATCACAAAGATTCGTTCTATGTGACGGAAGGAACGGATCGCCGCAGTTCAGGTACGCATTATACTCCCAAATCGCTTACCGAAATGATCGTGCGCGAGGCGCTTGAGCCGGTCGTGTATGATGGCCCTGCTAAAGGAACGCCGCGGGCGGAATGGAAACTTAAGTCTCCAGCGGAGCTTCTTGATTTGAAAGTGTGCGATCCTGCGATGGGTTCGGGAGCCTTTCTCGTGCAGGCCTGCCGTTATTTGGGGGACAGGCTCGTAGAGGCGTGGGCGGCGGCAGAAAAGGATGGCAAGGCGGTCGCGTCCAACGGCACGGTAACGGAGTTTCCGCCGAACGATCCGATGAGCAATCTCTTGGATGATCGCATCTGCGAAGCGCGGAGGCTGGTCGCTGAAAAATGTCTTTACGGCGTTGATATCAATCCTCTCGCTGTAGAATTGGCAAAACTTTCGTTGTGGCTCGTTACGATTTCGAAGGGGCGTCCGTTCGGATTTCTTGATCATAATCTTAAATCGGGCGATTCACTTCTTGGAGTTTCGGATATCAAGCAGCTTATCCAATTCCGTATGAAGCCCTCAAGCGTGCCGTTCGGCAACCTGTTGACGACTAAAATAGAATCTGCGGTTGCCGAGGCGCTTGTTGAACGAGAGGCTATCCGCATGGGGAGAAGTCGCGATATTAAGGATATTTCACTTCTTCAGCAACATTATCGTAAATCTGAAGAACTGACGCGGCGGATAAAGGAATATGCCGACTTCTTTATCGGTGAAGTGCTTGTAGCTGGTAAACCAGGAAAGAAGACGGATGCCAAGCTTGATGCTGCGGCGATGGAGGGCGCAGATCTTATTGACGGTGATTCCTTGAATGTGGTTTATCTCCACAATCGGACAAAAGCGAATCTCGCATACGATCTCCCGGTAGGTCAAACAGCTCCTCGCCGTCCGTTCCATTGGGCAATAGAATTCCCGGAAGTGTTTGCGCAAGGAGGATTTAACGCTATCGTCGGTAATCCGCCGTTCATGGGTGGCCAGCACATTACCGGCAACTTCGGCACGGCCTATCGTGATTACATCGTCAATTATCTTGCTGATGGCGCAAAAGGCTCGGCCGACCTCGTTGCCTATTTCTATCTTCGTGCATATTCGCTCCTTCGGTCGGGAGGATGCTTCGGCCTCATTGCCTGTAATACGATTGCCGAGGGCGCGACACGTCAGGTCGGTCTTGAGCGGATGGTCAAGGCCGGTGGTGCAATCTATTCTTCCTATCCCAATATGCCGTGGCCTGGTACTGCTGGTGTTGCGATATCTCCAGTGTTTATGTGCAGGGGTGCGTGGCATGGAACGATACATTTGGGAGGAGAAAGTGTCGAGGTGATTTCGCCTTTCCTTTCTGCCCAAAATGAGTGGACTCCACAGAATCTTGTCGCCAATACGAATCAGTCGTTTCAGGGTTCCATTGTCCTTGGTATGGGTTTCACGATGTCAGAAAAGGACGCTAGGACGCTCATCAAGAAAGACCCGAAAAATGCAGATGTGCTATTCCCGTATCTTAACGGTGAAGACCTTAATTCCGATCCTCTCCAACGTCCTTCGCGCTGGGTAATCAACTTCTTCGATTGGCCGATTGCGCGGGCAAAGGAATATGAAGATATTTTCCCGATTGTCAAAGAGAAGGTGAAGCCGGAGCGTGAACGAAATAAGGACAAAATCGCGCATGATTTCTGGTGGCGTTTCTTGAGAAGCAGAAGCGAACTTTATCACGCAATAGGACGAGGTGCTTCTTTTGAAAAGCATCCTGAAGGTTGGATTGACAATTCGGATAAAATGTTACGTGTGTTAGCTTGTAGCGGAGTAAGTAAATATTTGATATTTTCACAGTGTCCTTCAGATGTTGTGTTCTCTCATGCGACATTCGTGTTTATTATCGCACAGCAATTCACGATTTTGCAATCAAACATTCATGAGTCGTGGGCGAGAAAACAATCGTCATCCCTCGAATCGCGAATGCGATATACACCGGCTACGTGTTACGAAACCTTCCCATTCCCTCTTTCACCGCTCCCGCAACTTGAATTGATAGGAGAGCAACTTGACGCACTTCGGCGGCAGATGATGGTTTCGCGCAATATCGGGTTGACGGCGCTATACAATCTCTTCCACAATCCGTCGAATAAGGATGCCGAGTTGGAGGAGATGCGCAAGTTGCAGTGCGAGATCGACGAGGCTGTGCGCGACGCCTATGGCTGGGGCGACATTGATCTCGGACACGGCTTCCATGAGGTTGGTTATCTTCCTGCGAACGGCAACATTCGTTATACGATTTCCGAACCCGCCCGAATCGAAATACTCAAGCGCCTCGCCAAACTAAATAAAGAACGCTGGGAAGAGGAAGAAAAAGCCGGTCTGCACAAGAAGGGGAAGAAGTGAGGCGTATTGATCCAATCGCTTTGCTGCGAAAATGCGACTGGTTTTTGCTAGTCGCATGTATTAGTTTGTGCTTTTCGAATTATGTAGAGATAGAAAGTGCTGGCGAGATCTCTTTTGGGGGTGTATTTCATCTTCCTTTTCGTGTTGTATCCTCATACATGACATTTCAACGAATAGCGTGGGTGGCAACTTTTTTATTGTTGGTGGTGTCATTGCTTAATACTAAAAAAAGTACTGAGAAGAGGTGCTTAGTATTGGTGGTTTGGGTCTTGTCCGCGATAGCACTCATTATGAAATATGATGAATTTGTCAGAAAAACGGTTATGGAGAGTGCTGATATATTGCCACTGATGGTGCTTTTTGCGATTGGATGCATGCAGGGTTTCTTGTTTTCGTTGTTGATTGACTTTTTACGTTGCATTCGTCCCAAAAATTATGCTCTTGAGCGCGGACTGCCGCGTGTGCCTGATCAGGTGGGCCGGGGAATCAAAGGTGTTGTGATATTTATTTTGATAATGATTATCCCAAGTGTTCTCGTGATTGTTTTTTGGAGTGGTTTTTCAGTGGGTGTTGATTTGAGCATTTTGATGGGATCTATTGTCCTTTCTTTATTGGTTTTCTTTATGTATGATATATCAGGTAACGACCTATCGAAAGATGATAAGATTAGGATTTTCTTTGATATGATAGATCGCAGATTGCAGATGAAAGAGCAAATCTGTGAACGTAGCGATTTGATGCTATCTAAAAACGATCTTGAAAATTCTTCTGAATTGCAGGCGTTTCGAACGAATGAATATCGAATGCTTTCAGATTTAAAATTAGAGTTGAAATTTTTGGGAGAAGTAAAGCATGGTGCAGAGGTGTTTTTGCGATTTTCATACCAGGAAGAATATTGTTTTCAAGAATCGCGCATTCCCAAAAAAATGGTTATGCCTTACATTGTGGCATTTGCCGAGAAGTTTCATATCAAAGTGAAAGATATTCCTAAGGATGTTATGGGAAAAGCTGCGATGTATGCGATGCTTGATGTTGGTTTCAAATACAGGGGATATTCTCTTTTGTGGATTTTCATAAAAGAAGCACGACGGGCGGATCTAGATGTAATTATCCGTGCGGAAACGGATATAAATCGGGTATATGGAAATACGGGAGGATGGACAGTTTTAATGTTTGCTGTAGCAGAAGGCTTTACATATGGGGTGAAGCTTCTTCTAAAAGCCGCGGCGAATCCTAATGTGCGTAATGCCAATGGCGTGACACCTTTTTTGTTTGCGGTACGATATGACAACCTTAAATGTGTGCAACTGCTTTATGATGCCGGTGCAAACATTAAAGAGACAGATGCGGAAGGCTCTAATGCTTTGATTGTCGCCGCAAAGAATCGTGCGAGATCCGTTGTCCCGTTTCTGATTGCTCACGGCGTTGATGTTCGGCAGAAGAATCTATACGGACGAACGGCATTGGAATATGCTCAAGAAGTAAGATGTGGCGAGATAGCAATGATGCTCAGGAGGAAGTTGTCGGGTAATGCAACAAAAAAGAAGTCGCGTAAGAGAAAGCGCTCATGAAAGGATGTGTGAGATGAAAGAAATTATTAAGTTGGCCCGGCAACTCATTTCCGACTACGTAGATGTGTCGTCTTCGCAGTTGGCGCAATGTGGCGATTTCTTGCAGTCACATAAAAGGGCACAAACGGCGACTAAGCTTTACGTGTCATCAGCGATGACCACGGACAGCATCATCATTCTAATTGAACATGGCTTGATATGGGATGCGATTTCACTTTTTAGATCATTGCTGGAAGGATCTGCGAGATTTTTCTATCTCCTTTCGACAACTACAGAGGAAGAGGAAATAAAGCGCTTTTATGAATATGAGGAAGTGTTATCGGACAAGTCTATGATGAGTCTTGAACAGCGCGTGGCCAATATGAAGAAAGGACATCTTTATAAGCACGATAAAACGGATGCCTATCTTGATCGAATAGAAGTAAATGTCAAGGAGATCGCCCAAGGAATTAGCGGCGAAGCGGCTGAAGTTAAAAGGAAATGGAATTTCTTTAATTTGTCGCATGCCTTGCGATCCGAGTGTCCGGAATGGGCAGTTATGGCCGACCAGTGGGAGCTTCGATATGCGACATCAAATTTTGCCATTCATAAGGATGGGGTGATTGTAGGGCCCGACATAACGCATTGGATGCAGGAGTCGAGTCCGGATAATCCATTGGTAAGAGTATGGGCGCCATCGCTTCTTTCATTTTGCGTAGGTCTTGTTCGTGATAGGCTTGTGGCGCTTATGAGGAAGTTCGATCTTGATTGCAGTGTTTTACGCGATGTAATGAAGCGAAACCTTGATTTTGCAAAACTAGCCACCGACATGGAGTTGGAGGCAAGGGAGGAATTGAGGTAAGGTTGTTGTGACGATAGGTTTGTAGAAACTCGTAAGGGAGCGAATTAAATGAACAATGATAATTCTATAAAAAAGCTGAATGAGATACGCAAACAGTTGTTAGGGTTCATTTCTGCAGCTGAACAAGCAAAACCTCTTATTCGTTTCATTTCCGCATTGTGCACAATTGATGCGGCTGCGAATTATTGGTTTGGAAGACCAAGTGTAAGATGTTCAAGTATTGTGTTTAAATCATTTATTGAGCTTTGCTTGCCTAAATATTCGACGTTTAGTAAACAGATTTACAACTCATTTAGGTGTAAGCTGGTTCATGCATTAACACTTGGGGATGACATTGTTTTGGTTGCTGGAAATAGAGAGGCTGATTTAAAATACTGGGACAAAGAGCATATGATTTCTGTCGAGGATGCAGCAGGAAAGAAGATGCCTGTTATCATAAATCTTGAGAACTTTGTCGAAAGTATAAAGGAAACGATTAACAATCTATTTGATGACGCCGCAAATCAAAGTATCCCAGTTAATGCGCCAACCATAAAGATGGATGAACACGACGAGAATTATAAGATTTTCTATAAAGATAGTTCTTCGCGTACAATCTTTATTACAAAGAGTCGGTATGAGGAATTCACTGCAATTACGAAGTTGTCAGACGGGGAAGAGAAATCATCCCATTTGTGGAAATTAAGGGATGATTATCCAGAATTGAGCGCAAAGGTGGATTTGATGGGAGCGCTTGAAAAGAGGGGGACAATTACATTACAGCAAAACATTCTTGAGGCATCCGAGCAGATTAAATTGTTGCAAATCCATGAACTACATACATGTAAAAATGTATGTGGTGAGAATCATACAACTACTCCGAATTATGGGGTGTTTCAATCTGATAATTCGTTGACATGTAATTAAGCGTTCTGAATCAAGTCATTAATAGAGGAATATTCATGGAAAAGATTTACACAATGACAATAGACCCTAGCATCCTTGAGTTACTTGGGCCAAGTCTCTACACGAACATTTATTATGTGTTGGCGGAATTGATCGCCAACGCCTATGATGCGCAGGCAAAGAATGTTTATATTATTGCAGAGAAAGACAGCATTACTGTAGAAGATGATGGAACGGGTATGACATATGAGGATGTCACAAACCATTATCTGGCCGTTGCTCAAGAATCACGAACTACCGTGGATGATTCGGTGACGGCGGATGGTAAGCGCCGCAAAATGGGACGCAAGGGTATTGGCAAGTTGGCGGCGCTGTCTGTGTCTTCGCGTGTATTGGTACAGACCCGCTCGGGGGATGATGTTTCAGGTTTTATCTTGGTTCGCCGTGTTAAGAACAATTCTCTTGAGCCAATCCCCGATGATGAGATTGTATTCAAAAGGATTACTGGGAATGGAACTTCTGTGGTGATGTTGAACCCAGAGTATCGGCTTCACAAGACGCTTTCGGTGGTCAAAAAGAATATAGCAAAGATTTTTCCGGCGGCTGGTGAAGATTTTAAGATTCATATTATCAGAGATGACGAGGAAGATGTGTTGGATGGGTTTGACAATCAGATTCTGAATGAATTGTGTGCTATTATGACGTTGGGGGATCGGTTCGCCCCGTATGCCGATTCGGTTCTTCCTGGAGATGTGAATCATGATGTGCTTTCGAAGAAACTTCCTTCGTATAAAATGCCAATTGTGTTAGCGGACCAAAAGGGCGTATCACATGAATACACGTTGGAAATCTATGGATGGCTTGGTGCATATAAGACGACTCGTGAAAGGAAGTTAGCCGTAACGGATTTCCCAGATAACCATATAGCGTTGTATGCCAATGAGAAGCTTGGAGAATTTAATATTCTTCCGACAGTTGGTCAGAATCGACTGATTGAGGTATTCATTGTGGGGCAACTGCATGTAGATTTGTTTGAGGAGACCGAATTACCGGACATGGCATTGAGCAACTGGCAGGGGTACAAGTCGGACGACAAGCGTTATCAGGCGGTTGTGGATATTGTTAAGAAGGAGTTGCTTCCGCGCATAGTAGAACTACGAAAGACTTGGGCAGACATCCAGAAAAGGGATGCCAAAATGCGCAGGCTTGCTGAGCAAGCTGCGCAAGAGGCGGCGTTGCGGGAGCGGATGAGCGAATACAGGAATTCTGTCGGCAAGGCAGCTTCTGAGGCTGCTGCTTCGAGAATTGAAAGTGGGAAGCAGATTACGGCAGACGATATTCGGGCAATTGTTGCGGATGCGTTAAACAAGCATCAGCCGGACATAGGATTAAAGAAAACCGTCGATGGGCTCAAAAAGAAATTGTTGATTAGTCATACTGGTGACGATAAAGATTTTGCAGACATATCATATAAAATGCTTCAATACAACGGAATGGAAAAGGAAGATATTATATATACTGCGAGCGATGATGAAGAGGCTCGAATACCAAGAGGAACTGATATATTTGAATATTTGAGAAAGTTCTTTGTTGAGAGTGCTTCAACTGAAATGATGTATGTATTGTTTATTACGAGCGAAAGGATGTCTGCGAAGTGGCCAGTTTTGTCGGAGGTCGGTGCAGCGTGGGTGACAAGAAGTAAACATCAGATTTTTAATATTGCGCCGTTCAGGCCGGAAAAGCCGCTTAATGTGGACATTGAATGGCAAGTCACACACAGAGATGAAGAAGGCTCATTGTATGTCACAAATCGAGACGCTGATGTGTATTGTAGTTGCATAGAGGGGGTGGTGAGAGATCTTGGCGGAACACCCAAGAAGCGAAGTGCAAATATGAAGTATCTTGGAACCCTTTTAGAGATTAGAGGATGAGGTGTAGGAATGCATCGTCTGCGAGGATTTGATTATAAGCGGCCGTATTTTTATATGGTTACGCTGAAACGAGTGGCGGGTTTACCCGCATTGTCTCGCATTGTCGGCGATGCGGAGAAGCATTATCTTGAAGCGAATCATATTACGCGGCGTTTTGTGGAGGTTATCAGGAATTTTCATAATATTTGGTATTGCATTGAGCCGATTACCTGTTTTTCTATTATGCCTGATCATATCCACCTTTTAATCAAGATTCGCGATATCGAAAAGCGGGTGAGTTTGGCGGTGATTGTGCGCATGCTGATGCGCGAGTTGGAGAAGTGCTGGGGGCGCTTGCTGGCGGAGCAGCAGGGAGATGCGCTTGCTGGCGGAGCAGCCACGCGCAAGACTCTTAGTGCAGAGCTTGATGACGAAGTCGCGGTGCGTAAGACTCTTGAGCGTGGTGCGGTTGCCCGCTTTGACGGGCAACATCTCTTTGAGTTTCATTGGCACGATTGGATAGTGAAGAAAGATGGCCAGCTTGCCGCTTTTACGCGGTATATTCGCGAGAACCCGGAGCGGGCTTGGCTACGGCAGCAGAATCGCCAATATTTCGGTAAGGTTCGCAAGGTGTCGTTTTTAAGGCGCGAATGGTTCGCGTATGGGAATCTCGCGATTCTTGATTTGCCGATTTTGATGCCTGTAAAAGGGCATCGCGCTACGAAGCAAGGCTCGGCAGAATGGAATGCGCTTGTAGAGGCTTGCTCACGCATCGGCCCTGGCGGCGCAGGCGTAGGCACATTTATGAGCTCGCTTGAAAAAGAGTGCGGCAATGCAATCGCCGCGTCTGGCGGAAAGTGGGTTGTTCTTTCTCCGGAGGGCTTTCACGACAGGTGGCACCCTCCGCGCGAGAAAGAGCGCTTTTGCGCAGAGGGGCGGATGCTTTTTCTTTCGTTGTATGCCGCTATGGATTGCACGCCGACGAAACAAGAACTATACCAACGTTGCCATGAAATGGGCGATATCGTAGAGGAAGGGCTCTCATCGTAAATTTGGTAGTTAATTTGATATAATTTTATTGTTGAGAGAAAAGAATTCTGTCGTGGAAATATTATGTGCATCACTAGTGTGTATTGCCCATGCAGTAGCGGCGAGTTTAAAAACGGTAGATTTAATTTATCCCGAGTTGTTTTGGGATGAGATTGGAATAAAGGTAATGCAGTTAGAATATGGTATAATACAGAGCAAGATGAAAATAGCAAAAATAATGATGGTAAGTGTGGCGTTTTTTGCGTCACTTTCTATGGCAACTGAAATGGATGAAAAGGCGAAAGTTTATGCTACTGTAAAAACGCCTTACTCTGGAATAGCAGAAATTACTTGCGACGATCCTGCAGGTTGGACGTTCGATATAAAAGCTTCTGATGATGACGGGCGAGATGTCGTTACTGTTAAGATTACATCTCCCACCGAGGCAAAGCCTCCGAGATTTGGCGTTTTCTTCCGCGTTAGCGGCGCTGGGGTGCAAAATGTCTGGACGAGCGACAATGCAAAGGAAAAGTTTCAACTCGCTCCGCAACTCTGGTGGAAGTGGTCTGCAAAATGTAGATCGCATTTGGCGCAAAATACACCTATTGCAGTTGCTTTCAATCCGACAGGCATCTCGCCTGTCGCAATCGCCTGTTCAGAAGCATTTAATTATCTTGAATATGGCCTTTATGTTGATGACCGCACTTGCGAGATTGTCGGCAGATGCGAATTCTTTGTTCAGCCTACGGCCCCGTTAAAAGAGTATGAATGTTCCGTTCTTCTTGACCGTCGCGGCCGCAACTGGGCTCAAACGGTTAAAAGCTGTTCTAAATGGGTTGAATTGAAAAATGCTTTCGTTCCGGCACGAGTGCCAGAATCGGCGTACGATCCTTTATATTCAACATGGTATGCCTATCTTCAGGATGTTCATGACAAGGAACTTGAAAAAGAAGCGTTGCTTGCCGCAAAACTCGGTATGAAAACAATGATTCTTGACGATGGCTGGCAGAAGGAAGACAGCAAAGACTTCTACAGTAAGACCGGCGATTGGATGCCTGTTAAAAGTCGCTTCCCCGATATGAAGGGGCACGTTGCAAAAGTGCATGCTGCAGGGCTTAAATATATGCTTTGGCTTGCCGTTCCTTTCATGGGTAATGAGGCGGAAAATTACAATCGTTTCAAAAATATGCTTTTGAATGAAATCGTTCTCGATCCGCGTTTCCCTGAGGTGCGAGAATATCTTATTCAGACATACGAACGCGCCGTAGGCGAATGGGGTTTTGACGGGCTTAAGTTAGACTTCATTGACTGCTTTACATTGCCTGATAAAGACCCGGCGCTCAAGGACAATTACGCGGGGCGAGACTATCGTTCTCTCCCTGATGCCGTTGATAGGCTTATGAAGGATATTCTTTCGCGCCTTAAGAAAATCAATCCCGATGTTATGATTGAATTTCGCCAGAAATATATGGGCCCTGCCATCAGGCAGTATGGACACATGATACGCGCTGGCGACGTTCCTGCCGACCCTCAATTCAATCGCAGAAGAATCTGTTCATTGCGTCTTACGTCGGGTAATACCGCAGTCCACTCCGATATGCTTGTATGGAGTAAGGATGAGACGCCAGAAGGCGCGGCGCTACCGATTCTTAATGTCCTCTTTTCGACAATTCAATACTCCATGATTCTCCAGAATCTGCCTGAGAAACATGGTGAGGTTATTCGTCACTGGCTTGAGTTTTCTCAAAAGCATCGCAACGCGCTTGTTAAAGGCGAATTTCTCCCTCATCACCCAGAGGCTGGTTTTACATGGGTAGAAGGTGAAGATAAGAACGAGCGTATTGTAGTATGTTATGCTGAAAACGCTTGCGTAAAAACGGGCAAGAGCAACAAAGACGTTTACCTTGTAAATGCGACTGGTAAGAAGGGTATGCTTGTAGAATTTTCGGCTAAGCCTGCAAAGATCGAAGCGTTTGATGTCTTCGGCAAAAGCGTCGGCACTTTAAATTCCGATGGAGTTTTTACGCGACTTCAAGTTCCTTCATCCGGATACGCCAAAATAACATGGTGACCGATTTCTTCAAATTGTAAAATGAAATAACGCTTATGCAAAAGGTTGGGAAAAAGAGTATGAAACACATAAATATAATTCATTCGGCTGGCAATTCTTTCCGCTCTCATATCATTGCGCTATCGGCAGTGTTCCTTTTTTCTAGTATGGTGCGCGCTGACTTGTTGGCAGATCTCAATGGCAGTTGGGATTTTCGCTTTGAGGAGGGTAAGTCCATAGCCGAGGTTGCAAAAAAAGATTTCAAAGCAACGGAAAAAATGACTGTACCTGCCTGTTTCGATACGATGCCTTCTTATCTTCGCAAACGCGGCACTGCTCTTTATCGTCGGTCATTTACACTTAAGGAGCCAGTAGCTGATGCGAAACTTATTATCGACGGCATGGGGCTTACAGGGCACTTTCAGATCGACGGACGCGATCTTGGAACTCATCCGTATCCGTACGCCCGGCTCGAACTTAAGACGGGGCCTTTATCGGCAGGTGAACACACTGTTTTCGCCGCGTTAGATAACCGCTTTGATTGGGAAACACAAAAGTTGGCGCGTCCTTACTACGATTTCTATTGTTTCGGAGGCTTCTATCATGGAGTAAGATTAGAAACTGCCCAGCCGCGCATATTCGTGCGCACCCGTGACTACCGCACAGGTCTAGTTGAGGTCGAGGTAGAAGGAAGCAAAAGAAAACTCGTAAAAGTTCCCAATTTCAAACTGTGGAGTCCTGAAGAGCCGAACATGATGACGCTTAATGTCGATGGCCGCACTGTGCGTTTCGGCATACGCGAGATAAAGGCTGAAAACGGACGCTTGTTCTTGAACGGAAAGCCGCTTTACATAAAGGGCGTAAACCGCCACGAGTCGCATCCGTCCTTTGGCGCGGCAACTCCAGAATCTCTGATGCTCGCAGATATTCAGCGCCTCAAATCTCTCGGCGGCAATTTTATTCGCGGTGCGCAC
>JAEIGA010014664.1_pt1 | contig 11927 bp, 5 predicted proteins | sample 9270691 | NCBI WGS metagenome assembly JAEIGA01 (sample SAMN17057246, study PRJNA624740) | gut metagenome | biome: biome; isolation source: fecal sample | host: Bos grunniens | place: China: Xizang | collected 2019
AAGGCTGTATGGTAATATCGACGGATATTATTCACGTACAGACGATCTTCTCTATGCTAAGCCGGTTCATGCTACGACAGGTTGGACTTCATTGACTTCCAATATCGGTTCCATAGAGAACAAGGGAGTTGAGATCACAGTCGGAGGAAGAGTCATTGATGGAGAATTCAAGTGGGACCTCAGCGGAAACTTTTCATGGGGCAAGAATACCCTTGTAAAGCTGCTGGACGATACAGACATCATCGTGGTTTCGCATTCTCAGCTCTATGGCGGTAACAAGCATGCCCTTATAATCAATGAGCCGGTCTCTACATGGTATATGCTCAAGTCTATGGGAATCTACCAGAGGGATGAAGACGTTCCTGAAAAGCTGTATGCGAAAGGTGTACGCGCCGGTGATATGATATATGAAGACATCAATGGTGATGGAGATATCAATGACAGCGACCGTCAGATATGCGGAAAGGCTACACCTGATTTCTTTGGAGGACTCACTTCTACTATGTCCTGGAAGGGATTTGACCTGAATGTATTCTGCCAGTATTCAGTAGGAGGAAAGATCTTCTCTGCGTGGAAGGGTGCTGGTCAGGAAGGAACCGAACACCTTGGACTTTCGTCAGGAAGCGTAAAGATCGATGGTGCAAGCGTCACATCGTACTTCAATGTCAGTGAGCATGCTGCCTTGAATTACTGGAGAGGCGAAGGTACATCCAATACAGTCCCTAGGCCGCTTATCGCCGGTGCTCATACCGGATATAGCTATGACTATAACATCCTTACGTCTTCACGTTTCCTTGAGGATGCTTCATATCTGAAGATAAAGACCATCACTTTAGGATATAACCTTCCTGAGCGTGTGATGAAAAAGCTGCATATGGGTGGTCTCAAGGTGTACTGTTCGATAGATAACGCCTTTACATTCACTAAGTATTCAGGCTATGACCCTGAGGCATCGATGGCTTCCGGCCCTGCTTCTGGTGCCTATGGAACAGACTTCGGCTATCAGCCTACTATGAGATCATTCCTTATGGGAGTACAAGTTAAATTTTAACGATGATACAGATGAAAAGACTAATATATATTGGAGCTGCCATGCTCCTGCTGGCTGGCTGTTCGTCAATGCTTGATGATATCCGTCCCAAGCATGCGATTTCTTCAGAAGCTGTAAATGAAAATGATTTGGGAAAACTTACCAATGGTGTATTGTACAGGATGGAATCATTGGCGGTTTCATTCTACAACGACGGTGATTATCTCGGAGAGAATTTTGGTGATGGCCCTGGATTCACCTACGCGGATTTCCATGGAGCCATTGAGTCGACATCATCATCTTGGGCAAAATCAAGATGGCAGACAGGTTTTGTGGTAATCAACTCGATCAATGAACTTCTGAAATCTGCAAACTCTTCTTCTGCAGATAATCAGGCAACTCTTGAAGCTAAGGGTACTGCATATTTCTGCAGAGCATATGTATATTATCAGCTGGTGACAAGATATGGAAACCTGCCGATCCTTACATCACCGTCCATGGACGTAGTGCCTATTTCCAAGGAGGATAAGGTATGGGGACAGATCATAGCGGACTGTCTCGAAGCGGAAAAATATCTTGGAAACGTATCAAATATCTATCGTCCTTCCAAAGAGGCAGTCTGGACATTGCTTTCGAAAGCTTATCTATGGGTCGGTGACAAGAAGAATGCGATTATCTATGCAGATAAGGTTCTTGAAAACACAGCCCTTAAGATGGGTACTACAAGCAATGAATATGCAAGCATGTTCGTTTCGGGTACATCAAGCAAGGAGATAATCTTCTCTCTTGCCAACAAGAGATCATCTGGTTTCCTTCGAATTTTCGAGTATGTGAATGATACGGATGCATCTTGGAGGTATTCGATTGCAGAGGACCTTCGCTCTACACTATTTGCAGATGGAGCAGGAACAGGAGATATCAGAAAGGCCCCTACTTACAATGAGGCTTTCCCTATCCGTATCATCAAGTTTCCTAATGGAGGTCAGGGAATGGGACAGTTCATCGCTAATGAAGATCCTTCTGCATCACCTATCCAGGTGTTCAGACTTGCTGACGTCTATCTGACAAAGGCTGAGGCTCAGGGTGCTACAAGCGAAGGACTTGCTACAATGCAGACCTTCATGCAGAAGAGATATAAAAGCGTTTCTCTCCCTGCTTCTATGACTCAGAAAGAGTATGAAAACCTTATTCTTGATGAAAATAACAGAGAGTTCTATGGAGAAGGCCGCAGATGGTTTGACGTGAAGAGACTCGGCAGAACCGACCTCTATAAGACATGGAAGGGCCGTGACCATCTTCTTTATTGGCCGATTCCTCAGGATGAAAGAGACCTTGTAGGTCATGAGGTTTATCCGCAAAACCCAGGCTATTAATCATAATATCAATTAATTATAAATACCAATGAAAAAGATTGCATTATTTCTTATGGCAGTTGCAACTGTTTTTGCTGCCTGCAACAAGGAGGAAGGTCCGGTAGATAATGGAACTCCTCTTAACGCTGATTTTACTATTTCTGCCAACCCATGTGTTGTCGGAGATGAGGTTACCTTTGAGGCTACAGCAGAGGGTGGTGTGGCTCCATATACTTTCAACTGGGAACTTGGTTCAGACATCAAGCTTGAAGGACAGAGCGCGAAGTACACATTCGAGACCAACAATGCTTACATCGTTAAGCTTACAGTCGTTGATAAGAATGGCAAGAAGGCAGAAAAGAGAAAGAATCTTGTGGTGAACCCTGCACCGGTAGCTGAGGTTGGAACAATCAACCTTCTTTGGGCAGGTAAGGTTCTCGGTTATAATGCACTTTCTGCTCCTGCTGTTGCTGATGACGGAAGTGTATATGCAACATCTCAGTCAAATATCCTTTATAAGTTCGACAAGGATGGAAATCTTGTATGGGAGAAGAATTTCGGCCATTCTGACGAGAAGGCAAAGACACAGAGTACTCCTTCGATCGACACAGACGGTACCGTGTTTGTCGGAACAGGTACTAACAATGGTTCAGCTAAGGTACTTGCCTACAATCCTGACGGATCGATCAAGTGGGAGTTTACAGATTTCTGGGCTCCTACAGGAACAACTCCTGCCCCTTCATTCCAGTATGCTATCTGCGGTATAGGTGAGAAGAACATCTATTTCGGTAACACAGGTACCACAGGTTCGATGATTGCTGTCGACAAGGCAACAGGAAAGAGAGTTGCTTGGATCCAGAACGAAGGCGGTACAGGCGGACCTGGTGGCGGAGTACGTACAGGAGTGGTGATCACAAAGGCAGGGTCACTCCACTGGTATGGTGGCGCATGGGGTCTCTGGGGTGCTGACAAGAATACAGTTGACGGAGCCAACAACAGCGGCGTTACATGGTCATGGGGTATCTGGAACAGTGGTGACGCACTCGACAAGGCTGTAAACAATACTCAGGGAGCAATCGCTCTTGCTACAATAGGTGGAAAGACATGTGTTGTGGGATTCGCAACAGACGGAAACGGTCCTAAGGTGTATGCTGTAGAAGCTGCAACAGGTACTCCTGTATGCGTTCACTACGTGCTCGATTCGGGTACAATGGATAACGGTAGCGTAGCAATTACCAAGGAAGGTTATATCGTGGCATCTCTTAACTTCACCAATGGTCAGGAGAACGGTGGTGTCATCGTCGTTGATCCGTCTACTATGGAAGGACGTGAGGTCGCAAGATACAGGGTTCAGGAGAAAGTGTCAGGAACCCCTGCTGTTGATGCTGCCGGAAACATCCACTTCGCTTCAGAGTCTGGAAACTACTATGTTGTCGACAAGGACTGCAAGCTTCTTCTCAAGAAGGAACTTTCTTCTCTTGTATCAGGCGACAGCCGTTACAAGGAGACTTTCCCTAATCTTGTCGCAGCTAAGGTATGGAGCTCTCCTGTAATCGGAGATGATGGAAAGGTATATCTCCAGTTTACAAACAACGATGCAGAAAAGAAGAGAGAGTTTGGTGCTCTTGTATGTCTTGAGGTAGGTGGATGTACAGCTCCTGGAGATTCAGAATGGCCAATGATCGGTCAGAACCGTCGTCATACAAACTGCCAGAAATAATTTCTGAGAGATGAAGAATTTCAGAAATCTATTGTTTGTTCTTTTCTCTGCTGTCGCTGCATTCGGTTGTACCGCATGTTCAGAAAAGCAGGGAAAAGAACCTGTTGAAAATACAGAGCCAGGCAGGCCAGCCGACCTGCTTACGCTCTTGTATCAGTCAATAGAGGAACAGAACAGGGTAAATCCACGTAAGCACGTGTACATTGTTGCCCACCGTGCTAACACCCTGAAAGCAGTGCAGGAATATGTTCCCGAAAATTCTCTCAAGATCATCCAGATGGCCATAGATGCCGGAGTTGATATGATCGAGATCGATGTGCGTCCTACCAAGGACGGGGAACTGGTTCTTATGCATGATGCCACTATCGACAGGACAACAAACGGAAAAGGAACCGTTTCAAAGATGACATACAGTGAGATTCTTAAGTATGACATGAAAAGAAGTACAACTGTATCGGAAGGTATGAAGGTTCCTACGTTGAGAGAAGCTTTTGAACTTTGCAAGGGCAAGATCTTCATCAATCTTGACATACACGGCAAGGCTGTTCCTGTAACGAAGCTTGCAGCTCTTATCAAGGAATGCGGGATGATAGACCAGGTAATGATCTACTCATCCAAGGAAGAACTGGTAGAATATCAGAATATGGATCCGAACTTCATCATCCATCCTTACGTAAGTTCCATAGCAGCGGCAAAGGATTACAGACAGTATCCTGGCGCAATGCTTTTCCAGTATGGTCTGGACTATGACAAAGGAACCAATTCTGAATTTGCTGCGCAGATGCGATCTGAAGGTTTCCTTACCTATACGAATATCCTTAATCAGGATAATCAGCTCTTGAAAGGAAACTATACTTCTCTTGTCAAATTCATTGAGTCTGAAACTGATTTTATCCAGACAGATTACTTTGAACTTGTTAATGAATACCTTAAGGTTGAGGGACTTAGGTAAATATTGAGTATATGAAGAGATTGTTATTCATATTGTTGGCTTTGTCTGTAGCAGGCTGCAAGGATCCGGAGCCAGTGTCACCAGGAAAAGATTATTCCGGAATAATCATAACAGAAGTTGCTGCCAATGCAGACAAGATTGCGACAGATTCCTGGGTAGAGCTATGCAATGTATCCTCTAAGGATATTGACTTGACAGGATTGGGAATCTTTCTGTTTGATCAGAACTCCGATGGAGAAGAACTGACCATCATGGATGGAATCATTGCCAGAGCCGGCGAGAGAATGGTGTTTACCACAGCGGACATGAGTCTGATAAGAGGTATCTCGTCAGATTCATCATTTGAGATTGTTCTCGGCACTTCCGGAGGCAAGACTGTAGTCGACAAGTTTTCCAGAGACAAGGACGGAGCTGCTTCCAAGACCGTCAGATATGGTTCATATCAGAGGATTCCTGAAGATGGCAACGAATGGAAGATCACTTCCCAGGCTACAAGAAGAATCAGGAATTATGATGTCCTTCCTAATGGAATCTGGGTATGGAGTACGCACATAGATGATTGGATGGAAGGTGATTTCCAGCTGCTTAAGGATATGAAGGAGAAAGGTTATCACCACATTCTTCTTAACTATAATGCATTTGATGATGAAGCCAAGGCTGTGAAGACACGTCAGCTGATAGCGGCTGCTAAAGAGAATGGTGTGAAGATCCATGCGTGGATGCAGACTTTCCGTGAAGGAACCACATGGGTGAATCCTATTGAGAATCTAGGTGGAGGTCAAGGCCGTTACAAGCAGGAGGAATTCGACCGCATCATAGCGAAAGCCGCAAGGTATATCGATGAGTTTGATGTTGATGGTATCCATCTTGATTATGTGCGTTTTTCCGGTGTGGGCGCGAATGCTGCGTATGCTAACAACTACAGCAATGGTGTTACAGCCGGAGGAGCAATAACTGAGTTCTGCAGACAGCTTCGCGAATATATAGACTCGCGTCTTGAAGGTGTCATTGTCTCTGCAGCCATGATGACAGGAAACACATTGTACTACTATGGCCAGGAACCGTCTCAGATGGGTAAGTATATCGATATTCTGATGCCGATGTCGTATAAATACTATTCTAACAAGAATAATGACAACAGTTGGCTGAGGGGAACACTTCGAACCTTCCTTGAAGCAACGACAACCCAGATATGGGCAGGAATTCAGAGTTATACTCATGTTCCTGGAAGTGAGGATGTCATAGGTATGACACCGGAGCAGATGTTGGCTGACATGGCTGTTGTCAGAAGTACAAAATGTACGGGACTCGTCATGTTCAGACATAAGCTAGGTGAATATCCTGATATCAGTGATATATGGGAATAGCTTGATATCGTTGAAGACTAACTACTAATTATAAACTAAACATTCTATTATGAAGAAGATTTTATTAGCTCTTATGGTATCATTTGCAGCTACTGCGTGCTATGATGATGCCGAGCTTATCGGAAGAGTAGATGCTGTCGATGGAAAGGTAAGTTCCATCGAGCAGAGACTCGACAAGGTCGAGAAGGATCTTGCTGCTCTTCAGGGAGATGTAAATGCAATGTCAGAGATTGCCGCAGCTCTCCAGAAGGGACTCTACATCAAGTCTGTTGCACCTCTTGCTGACGGAACAGGTTACACGATAACATTCTCTGACAACAAGAACATTGTGATCAAGAACGGTGCAGACGGTAAGAATGGTGCCGACGGAAAAGATGGTCAGAACGGAAAAGACGGTGTGACACCACAGATCGTCGTAAGCGTGATGACTGTTGATGGCAAGCTCGTATGGGCGGTCAACGGAGAACCTCTCAAGAACGGTGACAAATACGTTGAGGTCTATGCCACCACTCCGGTATTCCAGATTAATGAGACAACAAAGAAGCTTGAGGTTTCTTATGACGGCGGTGCTTCATGGACAGAGGTAGGTGATGTCAACATCACTCTTGAAGGAGCAGGAGAAAACGTCATAGTGTCTTCTATCTTCTCTGACGTGGTCGTTGATGAGGCTGCCGGTACTGTTACCATCACCGTTACCGAAGATGGTTCAAAGATCGTTCTCCCTCTTGCAGAGGTATTTGAGCTCGTCATTGACAGAAACGTTGTTGTTGCTGCCGATGCTGCAGTTGTTGAAATTCCATATACAGTGAAGGGTGAGACCGAGAAGACTGTGGTAGACGTGCTTGCAGAGTCATGCGCTGTAACAGTAGAGGAAAATGTTATAAAGGTGACAAACTTCCTGCTTCCGGCACAGTTCCTTGCATTCGCTGACAACGGTGAGGGCAAGACTTCAATCAAGAAGGTGGTTATTTCTGCAGAGAACTACAGTGTTGAACCGGTGGTGGATATCGTCCCTGCCGAGGGCGGTCAGGTGACAGTCAACGGTATTTCAAATGTAGCGTTTGACGTTGTAATTCCGGAAGCGGCTACATGGCTCACTCAGGTAGAGACAAAGGCCGGTGAGTTTACCCTTACATTCAATGTTGCCGAGAATACGACAACAGAAGCTCGTGAGGCAGAGGTGAAGCTTGTGCGTGTCGGAACAGAGTCTATCCTTATGAGCTTCACGATCGCTCAGGCTCCGGGCAAGAAGCCTTTCGAGAATAAGATCAGGCTTGCATGGGCATACAAGATTGCTGATGGCATCAAGATGGAGGCAATCCAGCCGGCAATCGATATCAACGGCAATGCTTATGTTACCCAGACCGGTTCAAACAAGCTATACAAGATTTCTCCGGATGGTACGCTCGCTTGGCAGATTGAAATGAAGGGAGCTGATGCAAGTACATTCTCTGGACAGCTTTCTGTTGCATCTGTAGAGAAGGACGGCTCGGTTGTCTATGCCGGAGGCGGATCGACCTCAGGTGGAGCATTCTATGCCTTCAACACTGATGGAACTCTCAAATGGGATTTCCTTACTTCAGAGTTCTGGGCTTCATCAGGTACTCCAGCTCCGAAGGTCAACCGTGTGGCACCAGCCATAACAGACAAGTGTGTCTACATTGGAAACGGTGGTACAACAGGAACAGCTATAGCTATTGACAAGAAGACAGGAACAAGAGCAGCTTATGTATCCAGCAAGGCGGACGGTACCGGTGGACCAGCAGGTGGATGCAATGTGGGAGTCTCTATCTCAAAGAATGGCGTCGCTCTCTTCCGTGCCGGCTATGGCTCATTTGGTGCAGATACGGAAATCATGGAGAATCCTGCTGACTATCAGCATGCTACCTTTGGAGGTTTTGCTCCTTTCTCTGCCCAGTATCGTGACACAGAACAGACCACCAACAATGGTAACATCGTCTGCTTCACACTTGACGGAGTCGACCATTTTGCGATGTTCGGTGCTACAAGTGCCGGAATGAACGTAATCTGGGCTCCTCTTGAGAAGGGTGCTGGCCTTAAATACTATACAGGAGACACTGCAAATTGGACAACTCATAAGATCGCCGGCACTCAGAAACAGGATCAGGGCGGTATGGTTGTCGGACCTCAGAATGAACTCATCGTGTCCCTTAAGCACAATGCTACAGTACCGGGAGGAGTGTATGCGATCGATCCGGCTACAAACACCATGGCTTGGAAATATGAGACCGGAGTTGAAGTCGGTGGTGCCCCTGCAGTTGACAAGGAAGGTAATGTGCATATCCTTGATGATATGGGAACATATTATATCGTAAAGCCGGATTATGTCAACAAGACAGCTACGCTTGTTGTCAAGGCATCTCTCTTTGACCTTTATAAGGAGACAGGACATACATTTGCAGATGGTGACAGATGCAAGGCATTCACCAGTCCTATCATCGGTCCTGACGGAAGGATGTACAATGCCGTATACTTCAGAGATTCGGCAAAGGCTGCGATTCTCGGAGCTGTAATGTGTCTTGAATATGATGGCTGTACAGGTGTCGGCGACACACCATGGCCTCTAAAGCATGGCGACCACACCAATTCAGGTGTTCAGCTTAAATAGTTTGGTTGTTAATGGGGGGCCGGCACTTAGTTGCCGGCCTTTTTCTTGTATTGACTCGGGGTCATGCCCACACTGGTCTTGAATGCAGTACTGAAATAGCTTTGGCTGGTGAATCCGGTCATCTCAGATATTTCTGACAGACTCAGGGTTGTGGTTTCAAGCAGGTGTTTAGCCTTGTCTATCCTCAATTTGGTGATGTACTCTTTTGCCCCTGTTCCGGTGATGTGCTTCATCTTGTTGAATAAGGTTGCGCGGCTCATGCCCATTTCCTTGCATAGCAGATTCTGGTCAAGTTCAGGATTGCCCAGATGTTGAGCAATGACAGTGTTAAGCCTGATTATGAAGCTTTCTTCGTTTGAACCGTATTGGGTTGGAGTATCTGTCGATGTGTCGAGATACTTCTTTCTTATGTCAGCCCTTTTCTTGAGGAGACTTTTTATAAGATCCATGAGAGTGTCTATCTCGAATGGTTTTGGAAGGAATGCATCTGCACCGGCGCGATAGCTGTCACTTTGGCTCTGCTCTTCTCCGCGGGCTGTAAGCAACAGGACCGGTATGTGGCTGAATCTGTCGTCCCTCTTTATTTCAGAGCACAACCGGAATCCGTCACCATCCGGCATGTTTATGTCACTTATGATGATATCTGGAAGTTTGCCCGATTTGATGATATTGAGAGCCTTGTTTCCGCTTGTTGTCGTGATTATGTCTGAAAAGGCACCGGACAAAGACTCCTTTATGAAGTCAAGAAGGTCCTGATTGTCATCCACGACAAGAATTTTAGCTGATGTGGTCTTGTATTCGGATTCTGAGTTGGCATACTCAATGTCGTGGCCAAGCAGTTCGTTCAGGTATTCCTTGACAGGAACTTCTTCCATTGCCTCTACAGCACCGGTTATAGGAATCTCCCACCAGAATGTCGCACCCTTGTCTTCGTTATTGTATGCTCCGATGGATCCTCCATGCAGTTCTACAAGAATTTTCGAATATGAGAGGCCAATGCCACTTCCGTAATGTTCGCTCTTGCTTTGATAAAACCTGGTGAACAGCTTTTCCGTGTCTGTGTCCCCAAGCCCAGGTCCCTGATCGGAGACGCATACCCTGGCCATTTTATCTTCAGTAAGATAGGTGGAGACTGTTATTGTGTCGCCCTTGCTGCTGTGCTTCATCGCGTTCACCATGATGTTAGTCATGATGGTCTCGCACATTTTCATGTCGAATTCCACGAGTCCCAGATCCGGATCTGTGTCCATCGTGATTTCTATTCCTTCTGCCCTTTCCTCCTGCATGAAGTCTTCGATTTCAGCAGCGACCCATCTGTTGAACTTGATCTTTTCCAATGAAGGCTGATTCTTGCCTTCTTCCATTTTTCTCAGATCCAAGACCATGTTCAGAAGATCCTTCATTCTATGAGACTGTCTGTATATTCTGTTCAACGTAGAATAGGTGTCCTGCCCGGCTTCCATTGTGTTGAGAAGTCTGTTTAGAGGCGCCATTATAAGTGTCAGAGGAGTTCTTAATTCATGGCATATGTTTATGAGCATCTTGACTTTCTCTTCGTAGACTTCCTGCTCATGCTCCTTTATAGCGAGTTTTATCTGGTTTTCCTTTCTTCTTTTCTGGCTTAGGTAAGTGCCCGCAGCTATTCCCGCAGCTGAAATGCATACAATAAGGATGAACCACCAGCTGAAATACCATGGCTGAGGTATTGTAAGCGCTATGATCTCTGTGGGTGTGCTCCATTCTCCGTTTCTCTTTGTGCATGATACCATTATAGGATATGTTCCCGGAGAAGGGAGCTGAGGGAATCTCAGTGTAGGAGAAACGGATTCAATATAACTGTTTGATGAAAGATAAAACCGGAACCTTTTCTGGCGGAATATGTCTTTTTCGTGGACATTGACGCTCAGGCTTAATGTCTTGCTGCCGGCTGGCAGGCGGAAAGATGTTTTCTTTCCTAATTTGATGCTCTTGTGGTCCACTTCGATCTCATCAAGCTTGATCAAAGGCTTTTCGACAGAGTCAATAGAATAGGACTCATCTATATAGAGAAGTCCTTTTATTCCTCCAAGATATACTTCATTCCTGTTTGACAGCAATCTTGGTTTGGGCAGATATTCATTAGATGATGCTCCATCCGAATGGCCGAAGATAGCAAAACGGTCAGCTTCGGGCAGATATGCATACAATGCGTCATCTGTACCAACCCACACTCTGGAATTGTTGTCGCAGATTATGGATGTTGCGTTAGTGAAAAGGTGGGTTTCGATCAGGTTGGCTTCCTTGCTGAGTGTGTTGCACTTATATACTCCGTTCTTGGTTGCAAGCCATAAGGTTCCATCACGTCCGAAATCGCCGCTGTTGATGAGAACACCAAGGTCTAGAACTTTTTTCAACGTGTCTTCACCCTGTTGCAGCAGATATATGCTGTATGCATCATGTATCCATATCCCTTCCGCTGTTTTGCCTAAGAAGAACATGTTTCGCTTTCCTGTCCCTCCTTCTATATTCAGATAAGTGCACTCACCTGTGGACTTGTTGTAGCGTTTAACATTCCTGCCTAACAGCAGCAGATTGTCCTTATTCTCGTCATAAAGATTTATGCTGCGTCCTGCATATCTGATGTTATAGTTGATGTCCGGATCCTTGATAGGAAGAGGACGGATCAAGCCTGTCCTTTTATTGAACAGCCATATCCTGTCCGAATATACGGAAATGGCCAGCTCGCTTTCGGAATACCCGGCGATTGAGACGACCTTGTTCTTTAATGTGCTTTTGAAGTGGGTGAACTCGTTTTTATTGGGATTGAAACAGTTTACACCTTCTCCGTCAGTGCCTATCCAGATGAGGTCAGATCCTTCATCCTGATGCAGGCAGAGG
>JAEIGA010014665.1_pt1 | contig 11926 bp, 8 predicted proteins | sample 9270691 | NCBI WGS metagenome assembly JAEIGA01 (sample SAMN17057246, study PRJNA624740) | gut metagenome | biome: biome; isolation source: fecal sample | host: Bos grunniens | place: China: Xizang | collected 2019
GAAAAGAGGAGATTTCAAATTTCACTCAGGAAGATCTCCGCATGGCAGGTCACGATGAGATAACCCTCGCACAGTATAAGGAAATGATGTTGAGTTCTTGGGATGCAGTGCAAAAGGAAGAGGCTCTTGCTAATGTGTTTGTAGGAGGATTTGATTATCCGGGATTTTTTGCTGTCCCTGATGATGATCATGGTGCCAAAGTCAATCCGAAAGCGGAAAATGACACAAGATGGGCAATGGCGAACGGTCTTATCGATAAGGAAATGCTCGGAACAGATTACCTTAAGAACATCTCTCGCAAACAACTCGCATCTCTCGCTGTCAAACTGGCTGAACAAGTGACAGGAAAGAGCATCAAGGCGGCTCCTGCCGGCACATTTACAGATTCGGATGACATCTATCTCCTTAAGGCTTATGCTGCCGGGATCATATCAGGTCAAAGTGCAGATGCTATTACACCCGATGCCCCAGTCACACGCCAGGAAATGTCTGCATACTTCTTTAATGCTCTTCAATACATAAAAGAACATTCAAGTGTCAGATATACTGTATATACTCCAAATCTCGATATCTATTCAGACAAGGGAAAGATTGCAGACTGGGCACTTGAGGCAATGGGATTTATGAACACTCTCGGTTTTGTAAAAGGCACGACAAAGAATACTATCGATCCATTGAGAACCTGCACCATCGAAGAAGCAGTCGTTCTTGCTCATAAATGCTTCTATGCCGATGAGCTTGGCTGGTATCAGTGCATCCGCCCGGATGAAAGGGGTTATGCCGGCTCGCCGGGAGGTGCGACTAACGCAGTGGGTATTCACAAGAGTATAACAGCATTTCCTATTCCTGGTGCAGATGTTATCATAGGAGGCTATGACAATGGTTCAAGATTCTGGGTCGGAGAAAACTGGATTGGCAGAGGATTGCTAAGAAAGAGTCAGAAGGAAGTAATGCTGCCAATTGTTGATAAATATACAGGAACAACAGTCTTTGTCCCTGGTGAGGAGTTTCTCCCTATCAAGGATATTTAAGCAATAAAAACACCAATATAACTGAGAGTATATAATGGAGTGTCAAAGAGGCATCGAAGGCTCTATTTTATAGATGAGTATTTAAGTATTGAATGAAGGTGGGAAATGCGAGTCTTACCCATATTTATGTACTATTTTGACCAATAAACGCCCAACAACAAACAGTAAATATACAACTATGGCGTATGTATAACCGTTCAGTTCGTTACATACGCCACATATTTGTTGTATGGCTTAACTATGATTATAAGCCCTACCTTATATAATTTTAGGATTGTGCCACGAGCTTACAATACTGATTATACTTACGCATAACCTGTCCAACATAACTCAAGGTCTGACCACTGCCCGTAAACTTACCACACTTAACCACATCCTTCTCGTAGTAGTCGGGCGAGGACTTTAGTTGTAGATAGCGACTAACATCTGCCCATGAGTTTGGATTTGCACCCTCTGAGCGCGCCAAACGGCGAGCATCAAGGACATGACCTATACCTGCATTATAGCTCGCAAGTATGATGCTCAGACGATCCTGCTCTGGTGTCGAGGCTGGCATACGGAGCATATCATCAAGCTCCGAGAGAAGCATACCCGCAAGGCGTATATTTGTTTCAGTGTCGTTGATACTCTCAACAGGCAACTTGAAATGGCGCGCCACAACAGGGCGTATCTGCATGATGCCCTTAGCACCTTGCTTAGAGACCAAATTCTCAATAAAACGGGACTCACTATAGGCTATAGCACTCATCAAACGCCAATCCTGTCCCTCCTCTGCGCCGACTTTACGCATAATATTGTCGAAGCGCGAAATAACACATGGCAGCTCCTCCACGGGAGTCTGCTCCACAAACTTGTTGTTAGCAGCAATAGCTTCGGCAGTAGTAGCTACCTTAAACTCTTGCGGCTGACCAATAGCTGATTCATACGCAGCAATAAGTGCTACGGAAAGAACCACAAACGATACTCTTTTTATCATCTTACATCTGTTTGTGGGCTGCTATTACGGACAAAACTCACCTTTAGTCGTAGAACGACCACGAGATACCAAACTTGAACATTCGAGGATTGAGTGGATAGCGAGCTACCTGGAAGTATTCGCCATTACCAAACAACCCCTGGTTCACATGCTGATACTTCAGCAGGATACGCATGCGCTTCCACTTGGCCGACAAAAAGGCGTCTAAGTATGGGTAGTTACCAACCCTAACTTCACGCTGATTGAAGAAGACCGAGAGTGCAGGATTGTAGCTTGGAGCGTGGTACGATGTGTTGTAACGACCATCAATACCCAACTGCACTCGTAGCACATCGCGCTTAACCCAAAACTCAAAATAGTATGACAGGTAAGCACTCAATGCTGGAACTGGAAGGACACTCTCATCGGAAGAGATTTGCACCAATGCCCTATGGTCAAAATGGAATCCCGCAACGCGGAAATCCTTACGAGCATACAAACTCGTGAGACTAACCAAATTCGAATGCTGACGGACTGTGCTACTTGCATCATAGTAGATCATATTGTCCATGACACCCTGCCAGAGTCCCAACTCCAAAGCTATAGAGGGGACCGTGAAGTTAACCTCAAAACGAGTTTCAGACTCCTTATCAAAGGAGTTAAACCACATATAATGGTTTGAGAGTAGATTCTCCTGCCAGTATGCTGGCGAACGGAACTCCTGTTTGAAGCGTCCGCTAAGAATCAAAGGAAGTTCGCGGATATATGCTCTAAGTGTGATATCACCATCCATAGAGAAGTCTCCGCCACGATAGCCAGTTGGGTAGTATTTAGCCTTAACACCCCAATCTGCATAGCGTTTAATCTTGCCACCTGTGCCACCATACAGATACCACGAGGTGCGCTTATCTTTGGTCATCTTGCCATGAACATAATCCTCAAGGCGAAGATACGAGTAGGTATGTAGGTCGATGCCCACACCACCATCAATCGTTGAGATTGCGCCATTGCGATCCCACGGCTGAACCTGCACATAGAACTTATTGGACAACAGGCGCTCAGAGATAGAGTCGCGCGACTTATTTGGGTCGATAAACCAGTTGTCATAGTACTCCAAGCCATCAACACGCTCCCACTTGCCCGTCTCCTCGTTATACTTACCGTGGAGGTTGGTATAGGTAGCACGCTCGTCAGTATAGACCTTAGACCAAGTATTATACTCAAGCTGGTGACCAATATAGACAGCCGACAAATCTGCTATCGAAAAGTCATACTCCGTAACGCGCTGCAATGGTATAGCGTAAGCTTGCTTTACAACAATGGCATTGTTGCGATAGAGATTTTCCGCCTTTGACGACGCTAAGCGCATAGGTACTCCCGAAGGCATCTCAAAGGTAGTATCTGCAATGGCCCATTCACCCACAACACCACCATTCTCGCGCGCTTCAATGCGGTTGTTAATATAAGCTGCATGCACCGAGTAACGCTTGCCCGTATGAGCGAAACCCACTGAGAGAGCATGATTCTTGGTACGCTGCCAATCATATAGACCCATGGTACTACGAGCCTTATAGGAGATATTGGCTGAGGTCGAAGGGTCGATATTCTGAGTATGAACAAGTTCAAAATGCTCCTCACGATAGCGTTTCTGTCCAGACTCAGAGTAGGACATGTTAGAGAATGGAGTTTTGCAGTTATAGAAAGGGACATTCTCCACACGCGCCGTATAGGCATCGTAGCTACGAGCAAAGATAAAGTCCTTATCCTGATTACGATCAAACCAATTGATAGCCTGTGAAGATTGTCCAAGACCTCCAAGTGCCATATCGCCGACACCCTTGCGATAGAAGACATAGTCTATGCGCCAATCTTGTAGCGTAGTATCGAGAGGCTCAATATTTACACGGTCGAAATCTCGATCTATGGTCCACTTCCAATTATAAGGGCACGCACCGTATCACCAAAATAGTAAGACTCCAAAGGTCGGCGTTCACGCTTCTCTTCTGTTGCCGTGGTATCAGTAGTCGTCTGATCTCCCTCACCCATAGCATTAGTGTCGCCCATACCCGGAACACCCATACCATTCATACCACCATTCATGCCGCCTTCCATGCCACTACCAACCCTCTGACCACGCTGCATCGAGGCAGCATCGAACTGAGCATAAGAGTAGTTTGGGAGTAGCCACGCCACAACCAAGCACACAATCGCAACTATGCCTCTAAATCTTGTCATCGCTACTTAACCTCTCTTTTTGAAAATAACCAAATTAGCGTTGACACCACGATGTAGAGAGTGATGATAATCGCCACAGAGTAGCGCATGGCAAAGATTACTATGAGTACCGAGGCAATGATGAAAATATAGCGAAGTTCGTTGCCATGCCATCCAAAGCCCTTGAACTTAAGAGCAAACATGCGAATAGGGCTAACAAGCAACAACGACATTGCAACCGAAATGAGCAAGATATGCTCCTTGTAAAGCACTATATCTCCCCCCTCGAACAACATTGCAAGCGAGAGAAGTAGAAGTGCATTTGCAGGAGTCGGAAGTCCCGAAAACTCCGTGGACTGAGTTGTATCGATGTTAAACTTTGCAAGACGCAATACCGAAAAGGCTGCAATAATGAGGGTTATGTAGCCCAAGTACTCCATCATTTGTGATGTGCAACCACAGTATGACGCTGTGTGCTTATACATATCAAACATCACTACCGCAGGCACCAAACCGAATGTAACATCATCTGCCAAAGAGTCGAGCTGCACGCCAAGCGGCGACTGCTGATTAAGAAGACGCGCCACAAAGCCATCGAAAAAGTCAAAGATAGCAGCTAAGATCACCAAAGCTAAAGCCAAAGTGTAGTTGTGGTACTGTAGAGTAACAATAGTAGCCACAACACCAGACATAAGATTAGCAAGCGTAATGATATTTGGTATAGTGAACAATCTAATTTTCATATCGTTAACAAAATTTTCATTCTACTATTTGGCACACTTTTAGCAATTTTATAATGCCAAATATTTTGCAAAGATATAAAAAATTTTTATCTTTGTGTAAATTTGTAAAATTTAAGGGATGAAAAACAACAGATATTGCGTCATTATGGCGGGCGGTGTAGGTAAGCGTTTTTGGCCTATGAGCAGACAGAATCGCCCCAAGCAGTTTTTGGATATCCTCGGTACGGGGCGTTCGTTCATACGACACACATTCGAGAGATTTACCAATATTGTCCCTGTTGAGAACTTTATTGTCGTCACCAACCAGCGTTACAAATCGTTGGTCATGGAGCATATACCAGAGCTTAATGAGGAGCAGATACTTTGCGAGCCTGTAGGTCGTAATACAGCGCCATGCATAGCATACGCCTCGTATATGCTAAAGCGCAAAGATCCAAATGCAGAGATGATTGTAACGCCTGCTGACCACCTAATACTCAACGAAGTAGAGTTTACAAAGGTCATCGAAAGTTCTCTTGAATTTATTGAATATCACAACGCCTTGATGACAATAGGCATCGAACCCACACGCCCCGAAACAGGTTATGGATACATCCAGCGTTCCAACGCCGAGGAGATATGTAAGGTTAAGTGTTTTACTGAGAAACCCATCCGCGAACTTGCCGAAACTTTTTTGGAGTGCGGCGAATTTTTATGGAACTCTGGAATCTTCATTTGGAAGGTGAACGACATAATCGAGGCATTTGAAAAACACCTACCAGACCACGCAGCTCTTTTTAGCTCTGTAGAGGAACTTTTTGGTACGACCAAAGAGAGAGAGGCTATAGAGAAGGCTTTTTCGGAGTGTCGCTCAATATCAATCGACTATGGCATCATGGAGAAGGCCGAGAATGTATATGTTCATAGCGGCGACTTTGGCTGGAGCGATGTAGGCACATGGGGTTCGGCATACCAGAACTCTCGCAAGGATAAGTATGCCAATGCTTTAAGCAACGAAAATATTAAGATACACGACACTCGCAACACACTGATTACCATACCTAAAGACAAGGCTGCTGTAGTAAGCGGACTAAACAACTATATCATTGTTGACACACCCGATGTATTACTAATTTGTCCATCGAACGAGGAGCAAAACATTAGCAGTTTTATCGAAGAGCTAAAATATACCACTGGAGACAAATTCATCTAACTCTTTATAAACAACAACTGCAACGCTGCAATTTTGAGTTTAATAGTTCAATTTTGCAGCGTCGTTTTGTTTTGTCAATAAATTGTTATAAACAAATCCTTATTCCACAATTATTTCTTTGAAATAAGAGTTATATTTGTACCGATTTTTGGTATATTCTCACAACAAGAGATATAACGGTATAGACTATGAACAAAAGAGATAATAAAGATTTTGATGATTTGGGTCTAACACCTGAGCTATTTGATGGCAAGCATCAGGTTATTCCCATTATTTCAGGTGGCGACGACACAATCGAGGAGGTAAACATCCCTGAGTCACTGCCCATACTTACACTTCGTAGCTCGGTAATCTTTCCTGGCTCGGTTACACCTATCACCGTAGGTCGTCCAAAGTCTATCGCCTTGGTACGCGCCGTGGAGGCAGCTGATGGACTTCTTGGTGCAGTTCTTCAGATAGATAGCTCGGTGGAGAACCCACAGCCTAAGGATATGCACAAGATTGGCACCTCGGCACGAATCCTTAAGATTCTTGAGATGCCTAATGGCAACCTCACAGTAATCCTAAATGGCTTGGAGAAGATTGAAGTGAACGATTATATCGCCACACATCCATTCTTCCGCGCCACAGTTACACAGATAAAGGATAGCGCACCCGATCCAAATAGTGCCGAGTTTACAGCAATCGTTGACTCTATAAAGGAGGTTGCATTACACATTATCAACATATCACCTGCCATGCCTAAGGAGGCAGCATTTGCGATTAAGAATCTCGACTCGAATCGCGCAATCATCAACTTCATATGCTCAAATATGGAGCTTACAGATGATGATCGCCAGCAGCTTTTAGAAGCTCCAGGACTTATGGCACGCTCATGCCGTCTTTTGGAGATACTTGTGCGCGAGCAGCAGTTGGCAGAGCTGAAGAACGATATTCAGAACCGTGTAAAGCAGGATATTGACAAGCAGCAAAAGGACTACTATCTTCAGCAGCAGATGCGCGTTATCCAAGAGGAACTTGGCGACGGCATGGATGCAGATGTTGATAAACTTCGCGAGCAGGCCAAGACAAAGAAGTGGTCGAAGGCTACAGCGGAGCTCTTCGAGAAGGAGGTAACAAAGCTTGAGCGCTTGAACCCTGCAGTTGCAGAGTACTCGGTGCAGATTAACTACTTGCAGCTTATGCTCGACTTACCTTGGGATGAGATGACCGAGGATAAACTCGACCTTGCTGAGGTTAAGGCACAATTGGACAAGGATCACTTTGGTCTTGACGAGGTTAAGGAACGATTGTTGGAGCACCTCGCTGTTATCAAGCTCAAGGGCGATTTGAAGTCTCCAATCCTCTGCTTGTATGGCCCTCCAGGAGTTGGTAAGACATCATTGGGCAAGTCCGTTGCTGAGGCTATGGGTCGTAAGTTTGGTCGCATATCTTTGGGTGGTTTACATGACGAGTCAGAGATTAGAGGTCATCGCCGCACATACATCGGCGCTATGCCTGGTCGTATTATCGAGACTATCAAGCGTTGTGGCGCATCGAACCCTGTAATTATCCTCGATGAGATTGATAAGGTGTCGCGCTCGAACCATGGCGACCCATCGAGCGCATTGTTAGAGGTTCTTGACCCTGAGCAGAATACAACATTCCACGATAACTACCTCGATACGGAGTATGACCTCTCGAAGGTGCTCTTTATCGCTACGGCAAACAACATCGAAAATATCTCGGCAGCGTTGCGTGACCGTATGGAGATGATTAACATCCCTGGCTATATCCTTGAGGATAAGGTACATATCGCCGAGGAACATCTTATCGCCAAGCAGCGTGAGGCTCATGGCATCCCTGAGGATAAGCTCTCTATTAGCAAGGAGGCGATAGTTCGTATCATCGAGGATTACACTCGTGAGTCGGGTGTTCGTAGCCTCGATAAGAACATCGCAAAGATTGCGCGCCAGCGTGCTAAGGCTATAGCACTTGAGGAGGAGGTAACCGCAGAGATTGGTGTTGATAGTATCGAGAAGTTGCTTGGCAAGCCTCAGTTCCATAACGATCGCTACGATATCAAGGATATGGTGGGTGTGGTAACAGGTTTGGCATGGACACAGGTGGGTGGCGACATCCTATATATCGAGTCTATTCTCACACCTGGTAAGGGTAAACTCTCGCTCACGGGTAACCTCGGCGATGTGATGAAGGAGTCGGCAACGATAGCCTTTGAGTGGGTTAAGGCTCACCACGAGGAGCTCGGTATCGACCGCAAGATGTTCGAGGAGTATGACCTAAATATCCATGTACCAGAGGGCGCAGTGCCTAAGGATGGTCCTTCGGCAGGTATCACGATGGTAACATCCATAACCTCGACATATACAGGTCGCAAGGTCAAGGAGCGTATCGCTATGACAGGCGAGACAACACTTCGCGGTAGAGTAACTGCCGTGGGTGGACTCAGAGAGAAGACTCTTGTCGCTAAACGCGCAGGTATCACAGATATCATCCTCTCGGAGGAGAACCGTAAGGATATCGAAGAGATTAGAGCCGAGTATTTGGAGGGTCTTACATTCCACTATGTTAGAACAAATAACGAGGTATTGGCATTAGCACTGGAGTAGTATGCGACTTAGAGAGTTCATAAGCAAGTTAGAGTCCGAGGGCGAGCTTATTCGCATAAAGACCAAGGTTGACCCACGATTTGAGATTGCGGAGATTACCGACCGTATATCAAAGATGGATGGTGGCGGCAAGGCTATACTCTTCGAGAATAGCGGTACGGACTACCCTGTGCTTATGAACATGATGGGCTCGGATAGACGCATGGCAATGGCTATGGGTGTCGATGAGCTGGATGATATATCAAAACGCATAGATGATCTGCTTAAGGGCGTTATGTCGCCTAAGGACTCTATGTGGGATAAACTCAAGATGCTCCCTATGCTCAAGGATGTGGCTAAGTGGTTTCCGCGTAAGAGCAAGGGACGCGGTGAGTGTCAGGAGGTTGTATGGCGTGGCGAGGAGGCTCGTCTTAGCCGTCTGCCTATTCTCACCTCATGGCCCTGTGATGGTGGTCCATTCATCACTCTGCCTATGGTTGCTACAGTAGATCCTGAGTCGGGTATTCCAAACCTTGGAATGTACCGTATGCAGATATTCGATGACCATACAACAGGTATGCATTGGCATCGCCATAAGACCGGAGCACGCCACTATGACGCATATAAACGACTCGGAAAGCGTATGCCTGTAAGTGTGGCTATAGGTGGCGACCCCGCCTACATCTACTCCGCTACAGCTCCTATGCCTGACAATATGGACGAGATGCTGCTTGCGGGTATGCTACGCCAAAAGCCTGTTAAGTTGGTTAAGTGTATAACCAACGATTTGTGGGTGCCTGCCGATTGTGACTTTGTGCTTGAGGGTTATGTAGATACCTCTGAGGAGCTTACTGTGGAGGGTCCTTTTGGCGACCACACGGGCTTCTACTCGCTTACGGACCTATATCCTAAGTTCCATATTGAGGTTATAACCTCACGCCGTGATGCTATCTATCCCGCTACTATCGTGGGTGTGCCACCTATGGAGGATGCCTATATCGCTAAGGCTACAGAGCGCATATTCCTTGCCCCTATACGCCTTGCCGTACAACCTGAGATACGAGACCTCTATATGCCTATGGAGGGTACGGCACACAACATAGCCTTTGTATCTATCGTCAAGCGTTACTTAGGACAGCCTAATAAAGTTGCTCAGGGGTTGTGGGGCGCAGGACAGATGATGTTCAACAAATATTTAGTTATCACACCTGAGAGTACTAATCTTCGCTCTAAGGAGGAGATGTTTGCGCTACTCCGAGGTATTGACCCTAAGCGTAACCTTATATGGTCGGAGGGTATCTTGGATGTCCTGGACCACGCAACAGCGACTACGGGCTATGGCTCAAAGCTCGCCATTGACCTTACGGATATAGACCCAGCAAACACACCGACATCACTACCTGAGCCACGCACAGCACAACCTGCGGGTGGTGTAGAGCTATTCAATACGGAATTTTGTAAAGATCTTGGGCTTCTTATCCTCTATGCCGAGAGGGAGCATCGCGATGTAGTAGATGTGGAGGAGTACCTTACAAAAAACAGTATCACAGGTATAAAGTTCGTAGCCTTGTTCGACCATGGCGCAGCGGGCAATATGACACCATCAGATCTACTTTGGCTTGCAGCAGCTAACACTGATCCAAGACGCGATATACGCATCTGGAAAGATGTTATTATCATCGATGCACGCTCTAAGCATCCTGGCTATGGTGACAACCCGCCACGCTTCCCAAATGTCGTCACATCTGCTCCCGATATCATACACTATGTAGATGAGCGATGGAGTGATTATGGCATAGGCGAACTTATCCCATCACCATCGCGCCGTTATCGCAAGTTATGGCTATCGGATAAGGCTCAGTGGTAGTATATGCAAAGAGAGAGACAACATAGAAGAGAGGCTATGTTATGGATTGCCCTTCTTGGCATCACCATACTCATCCTCTCACTATTTATAAAGCCTATAGGTAGAGAGACCGTCACATCATCGACCTCTTCTCCAAAGCAAACTATAGATAGCGATAGCTTGCCAACACTTCAATATCACAACTTCGACCCGAACGAGGCGGACTACGCCACGATGGTAGCTGCTGGGGTACCACGCAACATAGCAGTAAACCTCATTCGTTGGCGCGAGTCAGGTAAGGTGTTCCGCATAAAGGAGGATATAGCCCTATGTTACGGCATTACCGACTCGCTATACTTCGTGTTGGAACCTTATATCATTATAGGTGAGAAGTATCGCATCAAGCCCAAACATAGTAGCTATACATCACCACAGTATAGCGTAAAAGATGATACTGAGGAGATTGCATATAGCGCTTTTAGAATAGATACCGCCACCGCAAAATATCTACGCACCATAGGCTTTAGCACGCGACAAGCAGAGCTAATTATCCGCTATGGCAACATGATAGGAGGCTACCGCAATATTGAAGAGTTTGAGGAGTGCTACGCTGTAGATTCAGCAATGGCAGCACGCCTTAAACCATACATCATCTTCCCTGAGAGGGATACCACATCTATAGCCGCAACACCCACAATTGTGTTCCCGTTAGAGGTTAACAGCGCCGACTCAGCATCGCTTATCAAGGTGCGAGGTATTGGTCCAAAGAGCATTGTTCATATCCTCCGATATCGCGAATTACTCGGTGGTTACCACTCAGTTGAGCAAATTTCGGAGCTTAAAATGGTTACACCCGAGAATTTTCAACAAATTTCACAACAAATTTGGTGTGATAGTAGTAAAATTAAAAAAATATATATTAACTTTGCACGCCCTAAAGAGTTGGAGCGTCATCCATATATTTCGGAGCGCACACTCAGAAGGATAGTTAACCACAGAGAATTGAAAGGAGGTTGGAGTACCATAGAAGAGATGATTGATTGCAACATATTGAGTCAAGATGAGGCGACACGCATTGCGCCCTATCTCGATTTTGGTACAACCCCCCAAGAGTAAGACTTTGGCTCGGCAGAAAGCAAGGCTTTTGAAGAGCAGTGTGGAAAGTGAGCGAACCACTCAATAAAGGTTCAAATAGACAAAACAGAATACTAATATTAAAAAAGAATAGAATTATGATTATCATGCAGGTAAAGGAGGGTGAGAACATCGAGCGCGCCCTTAAGAAGTTTAAGCGTAAGTATGAGCGTACAGGTGTATTGAAGGAGCTTCGTCGTCGTCAGTACTTCACAAAGCCTTC
>JAEIGA010014668.1_pt1 | contig 11923 bp, 10 predicted proteins | sample 9270691 | NCBI WGS metagenome assembly JAEIGA01 (sample SAMN17057246, study PRJNA624740) | gut metagenome | biome: biome; isolation source: fecal sample | host: Bos grunniens | place: China: Xizang | collected 2019
AGTGTGGTGCCTTACCGCTTGGCTACGAGGCAATACAAATCATAACTCAATTAATTTGGTAAATAAGAGTGGTGGAGGGAGATGGATTTGAACCATCGAACCCGAAGGAACAGATTTACAGTCTGCCGCGTTTGGCCACTTCGCTATCCCTCCAAATCAATTTACTTAATAAATGATTAAACATAATAAATGGTGCCGGAAATAGGACTTGAACCCACAACCTACTGATTACAAGTCAGTTGCTCTACCAATTGAGCTATTCCGGCACATGGTGGGCGATACAGGACTCGAACCTGTGACCCCCTGCTTGTAAGGCAGGTGCTCTAACCAACTGAGCTAATCGCCCAAATCTTAATTGATTTGTATCAACAATATTTCCTCGTTGACAAGTACAATATTACCATTAAATAAAAGCCTTGTCAACGATTTTTTTAAATTTTTTTAATTTTTTTTAAATTTTTTTAATTTTTTAATTATTTTTGTTCATTTTTAATAGATATTAACTTTTTTTCAATCCATATAGGTAAAATTTCATTCAATGTCTTAAACCCAGAAGGAGTTTCTATTATTCTTTTTTTGATATAACATTTTTTCTTATTATATGTAATATTTTTAATACTTAGTTTCAATTTCTTTTCAATATTATCAACATCGATGATTTCGACAAAAATAACATCTCCAATTTTGAAATAATTATTTATATTTTTTACAAAATTATATGAAATTTCAGAAATATGAATTAATCCACTATATCCATCATTTAAAGTCACAAATGCCCCATAATCTTCTATTCCAGATATTGTAGCTTTTGTGATTTGTCCTTTTTTATATAATGACATTAAATTCACCTCTAAATCACTAATGTTATTATATCATAAAAATTCATTTTATTAACAATTAAATAATGTTTACTTTATTATTTTTTTGTTTTATAATACATCCAGGTGATAAAAATGAATGAAAAAGAAATAATTATTGAAATAATTAATAAAATAAGACCATTTTTAATTAATGATGGTGGAAATATTGAATTCGTTAAGTATGAAGATAATATTGTTTATGTAAAAATGATGGGAGCATGTTCTCATTGTGCTATGCTTGATTATACTTTAAAAGAAAGTATTGAAGCAGCAATTATAGAAGAAGTTCCATCAGTTAAAGCTGTTGTTAATGTTAATTAAAACGTCCTAGGACGTTTTTTTTATGACAAAAATTCAATATATTCTATTTGATTTGTTTTTCTAAGAATATTATATATTTTTTTTATCTCTAATTCATACGCTTCAAATTTATCAATAAATCTATATATATTTTTTTCGTCCTTATCTTTTAATATGACTTCAAATGCTTCATCAAAAAAAGGTGTAATAAATAATAAACGAATAAAAAATAATTTTAAAATTTTTATATTACATTTATTAATATACTCTATTATGTCTAAATTATTTGATTTAAAAAATAAATTTTTATAATATTCAGCATAATCTCTTTCTATACAGTCAATGACAATATTAAACGGATTCATTATCTCATTAATTTCCATATTATGAAAAATCCTGTGATGAGCAATATTATTTGGAACATTAATTTCTAATTTTTTATATAAATTTATTCCTATTTCAGCAAGGCCAATTGGATAATCATAATTTATATATATTGTTTTTTTTGAATTTTTGTTGTCATTTAATAATGTTTCTAGATAATCTATTTTATTAGACCATAATTTAGACCAATTTGCTTTATTAAAATAATAATTTAAATTTTTGGTTGATAAACTGTTAATTATTGATAGATCAATACTATTGTTGTTATAATTTAGTATTTTTAAAAGCACATATTTTTTTTTATTATATTCTGTTATAAAGTGTCCGAATTTATTTTTCATGATTTGATGACAGAATACACCAAAATAACTAAGTAGGACTGTAAATTCATATAACCTAAAAATATCTTCATCTGTTGTATCTAATTCAATTTCTTGAAGGTAATAATTAATATTATTATTGTTAAAATATACTTTATTATCTTTTATTTTATAGTTTTCAATAACAATATTATAATTATACTCGATTAAATTTTTAATTGTTTTACCTCCTTTTTAATTTCTTTTATAAAACATGATTCATTCTTCTTGTTAACCAATAAATATACTTTTTTCTTAGTTCTAGTTAAGGCGACATAGAAAACACGTCTTTCTTCATTTATATTTTTATCAAATTTAAAATAATGTTTTTTAAATTTATCTATTTTTTTAGTACTTGGGAATCCATACTCACCTTTCTCAAAATTAATAATTATTACATTATCAAAGCCTAATCCTTTTGATGCATGAATAGTTAAAAATGTAATATTAATTTTTCTATTATATATATATGTAATTTTAGAATTATTTATTTTAAATTTATATGATTTAATTTTATTGATATCAGCATTATATCTTCCTAAAATTAATATTTTGGTATTTATTCCATCTTCAGCAATGATGTTATTAATAATTTTTTCAAGATCATCTATGAAATTCTTATAGTAAACTAATAAAATAGGATTAATAATCTCTTTATAAGATTTTAAATTCTTTTTTATTAAAGATTCATCCTTCATAATAAAATCTCCTGCAATATTAATTAGTGTCTGACTATTTCTATATGTATTTTGAATAAATAATGTTTTAGCTTCCATTTCACTTCTAAAATTATAAAATAAATTAATATTAGAACCAGAAAAAGAATAAATTGACTGCCAATCATCTCCTACTACAATTATTTTAGCTTTATTAGCTGCTTCTTTTATTAAATTAAGCCTTATTAATGATATATCTTGATATTCATCAATAATAATATATTTATAGTTTATTTTATTATTTTCTTTTAAACATTTTGTTGCATCTATAATAAGATCATCAAAATCCATAACATTATTTTTTTTACAATAATTTTTATATTCTATTAAAACTATTTTTAATAATTTCATTTCTGCACGGAATTTTGATATTTTAATATTTTCTAAATCTATATTATATGCTTTAAATAAATTGAGATTTTCCATACAAAAATTAACTAAATAATTATTGAATGAAATATTTTTGTTAAAATCATCACTTTTTTTATATTTATTCCATAATTTTTTTATATTTTCTTTATCATTATAATTTTTAATAATATTTTTAATTATTTTTTCTTTATTATTAATTAATTTTATGTTTTTATATTCGTTTATAATATCGTATGCAAATTTATGGAATGTACAAATTTTAATATTTAAATCAAATTTTTCATTAATATAATCTTTTAATTCATTAACAGCTTTATTAGTATAAGAAATAACTAAAATATCATTACATGCTATTTTTTTTATTTCTACTAAATATTTTACTTTAGCAGTCATAGTGGTTGTTTTTCCTGCTCCTGCTCCGGCAATTACCATCAGAACATTAGAATCATCTTCTATAATTTTAATTTGATCGTGGTCTAGTTTTATGTTTTTATCAACATTTATAAATAAGTTATTATAATAATTTTCCATACTTAAATATACAACAAAAAATTATAATATCCTTTTAAACCAAAAAAAATACAATATAAAATTTATATTGTATAAATATATATTGCAGTTAAAAATTCCTTAGGGAATATAATTGCTAAACTTATTATTTCTAATTTTGTTGCATTATGTTTATTAAAAGCATCATAAAAATATTTAACTATAGCTCTTCTATTATGTGTTTTACGACCTTTTTTATGTAATATCATCTTTTTAATGTATGAACGACTAAATGCTTGATATTTATCAATTTCTCTTTTTAATAACACATTATAATAATTTATTGAATATATAATAGAATCATCTAATTTAAGTAGTTCTCCAGCATATTCTAGTACTTTATTCATGGTATCACTAATAAACTTATAATCTTTTGTGTTTAAAAATTTATTTAAACTTTGTGGATAAATTATTTCATCAATAATAGTTTTATCAAGACTTCTAGTAGCTAAAAATTTTTTAATATTGGCAACAAACTTTACATTATAACGTGTATAATTTTCGAAAAGATTACCTTTTTTGTAAGTAAACTTATTGCCGTCAAGCTTTTTGTAAACCTTCATAGTATCATTATAACCATATTTTATTGCTTTTCTTGATAATTTTTTATCAAATACTAAAAATGAACCTAAATCATTACGTGGAGTAATATATTTTATACTTACTTTTTCATTATTTGGTTTTTGTTTTATCCCTACTGCACCTAAATCTACTGCTATAATTTCATCAGCACCTAAATCAACAGCAAGATTAATTGGTAAATTATCATAATATCCACCATCAACAAAATGAGTATCATCAATTTGAGTAATTTGAAAAGCAGGAAAACATGTACTTGATGCTAAAACATATTTTATTAAATTTTTTTTGTTATTTTTTTTAGTTACTGCTTTAGGTTCCATTTTAGAAACATTATATGTAATAATTCCATAATCAATTGGTGATTTATAAAATTTCTTTTCATCATATGAATTATTTATAAATTCATAGATTTTACTTGTTTCCATGCCACCATTTTTTAAAAATTCTTTGGCATATTTCTTATATACTTCTAACAAATTACAATCTTTTGGGAAAGTAACATCAAAAATATCATCAAAACCTATATTTTTCCATAAAAAAGCAGCTTTATGATATTCTTTTTGAACCATCATGATTCCATTTACAGAACCAATTGATGTACCAGTAACAATATCATAATCAATTTTTAATTTTCTTAGAGCTTTCCAAACACCAATTTGATATGCTCCTTTTGAACCGCCACCAGATAAAACGATAGCCCTTTTCATAGCACCACTTCCTATAAAAAGTATATCACAAAATTTTCCTAAATAACTAGACAAAAACATAAATAAAAGATAAAATATATAATAGGTGATGATATGGAATGGTATAAGTTAGAAATAGAGAAAATTTTAAATGAAGTTAAGGGTTCATTAAATGGACTTTCTAATGAAGAAGCAAAAAAAAGAATAGAAAAATATGGTTTAAATGAACTACCTAAAAAGAAAAAAGATGGACCATTAAAAATATTTTTATCTGAATTTAATGATCCAATCATTTGGCTTTTATTAGTAGCAATTATATTCTCATTTATTGTTGGGGAAGTTATTGATGCTATAGCCATTTTATTTATTGTACTTGTAGATGCCATTTTAGGTACTGTACAAGAATGGAAAGCAGGTAAAAGTGCTGAAGCACTTGAAAACTTAATTAAGGTTAAGGTTAAAGTGTTAAGAAACAATAAAGAAATTGAAATTGAATCAAATCAATTAGTTATAGGTGATATTGTATTACTTGAACCAGGTAATAAAATTTCAGCGGATATGAGAATTATTGAATCAAGAAATTTAACAATTGATGAAGCAATTTTAACAGGTGAAAGTATAAATTCTGTTAAAAATGCAAATATATTTGATAAAGATTGTATTCTTGCTGAAAGAAAAAATATGCTATACGCTGGGACAAGTGTTATTACTGGACGTGGAACTGCAATTGTAGTTGAAACAGCTGGTAATACTGAAATTGGTAAAATTGCTGATAAAGTTTCTAATTCAGAAGAAGCTAAATCACCTTTAACAATTAGAATGGAAAAATTCTCAAAACAAATTTCAGTTTTAATTGTTATAATAGCAATTATAATAGCAATACTTTTATATTTAAATAATAATCCTTTAAAAGATATATTCTTATCAGTTATTGCACTTTCTGTATCTGCAATGCCTGAAGGATTACCATTAGCCCTTACTATGGCTCTTACAATAGGTTCTAATAGAATGGCTAAAAAGAATGTTATTGTAAAAAAATTAAACTCAGTTGAAAGTTTAGGAAGTTGTACTGTTATTGCAAGTGATAAAACTGGTACATTAACAGTTAATGAACAAACTGCTAAAAAAATTGTTTTACCTAATAATGATATGTTTGATATAACAGGTACAGGATATAATGATAAAGGTGATATTATTCCTGTAGATCAAAGTAAAATTGAAGATGCTAAGTATATTAGTGAATTAGGACTTTTAAATAATGAAGCTAATTTAGAACTTAAAAAGAAAAAATGGATTGCATTTGGTGATTCAATTGATGTAGCTTTCCTTGCATTAGCACGTAAAGCTGGTTATAAAGAAAAAACAAAAAAAATTCTAGGAACAATCCCTTACGAATCTGAAAATAAATATTCTGCTGTTTTTTATGAAAAAGATGGTAAAGTTAATTGTACTGTAAAAGGTTCGTTAGAGAAAATTTTTGAATTATCAAGTCATATGATTGTTAATGGAAAAAAAGTTAAATTAAACAAAGAAATGATTATTGAACAAAATGAAAAATTAGCAAGTGATGGATATCGTGTTATTGCCCTTGCTGATGGTGAAATTAAAAATTTCAAAGAAAAAGAAGTATATGATGAAAAAGATATTGATAAACTTAATTTCATTGGTTTAGTAGCATTTATAGACCCAATTAGAAATGAAACTATTGCATCTATAAATGATTGTAAGACAGCTGGTATTAAAGTTGTTATGATTACAGGTGATCATCCTTTAACTGCATTCTCAATAGCAAAACAATTAGGTATTGCTAGTTTATATAAAGAAGTTGCATCAAGTGAAGAAGTTGAGGATGCATTTAAAAAAGGTGAAAAATCATTTGATAAATTTGTAGCTTCAAAACGTGTGTTTACAAGAGTTACACCTCTTCAAAAACTTGAGATTGTTGAATCATATAAACGTCAAAAAGAATTTATTGCTGTTACTGGTGATGGTGTAAATGATGCACCTGCTATTAAAGCAGCTAACATTGGTATTGCTATGGGTAGTGGTACTGATGTTGCTAAAGAAACAGCATCTATGATTATAATTGATGATAATTTCTTATCAATTGTAGCTGGTATAAAAGAAGGTAGAAATGCTTATAGTAATATTAGAAAAATTAGTTATTTCTTACTATCATGTGGTTTTGCAGAAGTATTATTCTTTATCCTTGCTACTATATTTAAAATGGAAATGCCTTTAGTAGCAATTCAATTATTATGGTTAAATGTTGTAACTGATGGTTTACAAGATTTAGCATTATCATTTGAAAAAGAAACAGATGATATTATGAAAATTAAACCAAGAAATACGCAAGAATCTATTTTTGATAAATTATTAGTACAAGAATTAGCTATTTCTGGATGTACTATTGGTGTAATTGTATTTGGTACATGGTATTATTTAATTAATGTTGCACATATGGAAGTTGAACATGCTCGTGGATATATAATGGCTTTAATGGTATTCATGCAAAATATTCATGTTTTAAATTGTAGAAGTGAAAATAAATCAGCATTTAAAGTATCATTAAAATCTAACCCATTTATTATCTTTAGTATTTTATCAGCAATAGGACTTCAAGTAGTAGTTATGGAAGTTCCTGTTCTATCAAGATTCTTAAGTACATATAGTGTTCCAGTTAAAGATATGTTTATTCTATTCTTATTAGCTGTTCCAGTTTTATTAATAATGGAATTATTCAAAAAAATAAGAAATGTAAATAAAGAAAACAAAAAATAAAAAACAAGAATAAAATCTTGTTTTTTTTATTTAATAACAACATTATAATCAAATTCATAACTATCAAAGATATTATTTGTTAATATTGTTCTATTACCTTTTTTGTCAGAATAACATTTTATTGCTGGACCATATTTATAATAAATTGTATTTTGTACAAATCTTAAAGAATCTGGATCATCGGTTTTAAATAAAAATGTTAATTTATCTTTGTCTGTTACGAAACTTCTATAAACATTATATTCATTATCTACTTTTTTAATCATGTAATAAAAACCATATTCTTTTCCAAATTTATAAATTCGTTCAAATCGTGCATCATTTATATCTGATTTGTAAGGACTATCAAATCTTATGTTATTTACTTCAAAATCATCATATGTAGTAGCTTTCCATTCACCATCTTTAAAATATTTAATTTCAGTATTAGAGTTACCGATTTCATTGATTGTATTTGCGATTGGATTAATTTCATATTCTATATGATTATCAGGGTCATATAAATAAACTAAATTTTGTCTATGACCTATAAAATATGAATTTGGTGAAATATTATTAACTGCTAATGTTTCTTTTGTTCCATTAACGATTTCATAAATAAAGATATTTCTAATTGGTGTTGTAGAATGATCAGCTGCAATATAATAATTATTATAATAATATTGAATAACATTTTCTATGTTACCAGCATATAATTTTTCATATTCATTTTTTCCATTTAATGTTATGCGATAAAAATATCTATCAATTGTTAATCCTATTAAGTGTGTGTCGTCAAAATTACTTTTTGAAACTTGGATTTCATCTACAGTATATGATTCATCTTTATTTTCCATATATTGTTTCATACTATATCCATAACTAGATAAAGATACTAAAAAGCTAATTAAATCGTTTGATGGATTTTCTAATGTGTTTACAGGATAATAAATTCCTTCTTTTTTACAAACAACATCAGATAAAATTTTATTATCTTTATATTTTACAAATAAGCATGAATAATCTTTATCTATATAATATTTTGCATCTTGTACTATGTTTGCTGTCTTTTTAAAATCTTCATATACTAAGAAATTAAATTCGTCACCATAAACATCAAAAGTCATTTCATAATTATCTGCATCATTTTTAAGTTTACTTCTAAAATTTTCTTCTACTTTAATTAAATAATTTCCATCATTTATTTCATATTTTTTAGAATGTCCATTACTTAAATAATTAAAGCCTATTTGACAACCGAAATATAGTGCGAATAAAATTATAAGTGAATTAAAAATCTTTCCCACTCTAGTCACCTACCTATAATAATATTATAGACCATATAAAAAATTTTTTCAACAAAAAAAGCATAACCAAAATTATGCTTCTTTAGAATATTTCTTTTTTTCTTCCATCATATATTCTGTAATATATGTTTCAATTTCTCCTAATGCTTTTTTATCAATATTAGAAAGTACAACTAATTCTTTTACAGTATCAATAAGAACTTTTCCCCAAATAATACCAGATTTTAAAGTTATATCATTAAACATATCTGGCGTAATTGCTGTATAAAAATAACCAAAAATCAATCTTTTTTGAGCTAGAATAATTCTTTTGTTTGTTAAAACTACTGCATATGTCATAAAAATATCATAAGGGCTATCATTTTTTTGAGCAGCAAATGCATAAGTAACTGTTTCTCCTGGATTTAAATGTGTTTCAATTACTTTAGCATGATGTTTAATTCTCCAAGAAATTGTTAATGGGTGTCTTTCTTTAAATTCTTTTAATTTTTTATAAACTTGATTCTCCATATTATCACATTACATTAAATTATTTTTTTTAAAAAATTCAATATATCCTTCCTTATCAAGATTTTCAAGTGAACTATCTAGAACTTGTTTATTTTTTACCACAATAATCATAGGAATTCCAGTTTCATTTTCTTGAAAATAACCTAATGATGTATATAATGTATCTAATTCTTTTTCAGTTAAATTTTCGATTGATAAATAATTAATTTTTACATCATTTTCACTAACTAAGTCCCATAAAGTTTGTTGAGCTTCATTACTTTCTTCTGAAATTATACTTCCTAGTGCAATAATTTGTGGTTTTTTACTTGCTATTAATTTTGTATATTCTTCAAGATCGATATAATTCATTAATAGTTCGCTTTCCTCTTCAATTATACTATATTTTTGTAAAAATGAAAATATAGTCTCTAAATTAGATAATCCTGATAATGCATCAATAAATTCTCCATCTTTATAAACTAATAATGTAGGTATTGTAAATGTACCTGTTCCCAGTTTTAATTTTAATACTAAATCAGAAACATTGTTCTTAGTTAAATTTTCTAAATTAATATAATAAAAACCAAAGTCATAATTTTCAATTAGAGGTTTTATTTGTGCTTCTTCTAATTTACATCCATCACAATTACCTGCACCAACGTATAATAAAGTATATCCTTTATTTTTTAGTACATTATCAGCAATTTCAACAGCATCATTGTAGGCTGTCTTTTTTTGTGAAATAGTCATATACAATATAGAAACTATTCCTATTGCTAATATAACAATAAATGTTATTTTATTTTCTTTACTCATTCTATCACCATCTTTATGCCCTATTATAACATAATTATTAATCTATTTCTATTGTTTTTACATATTTCATCGGAGGTTCTTTTTTAATTTTATTATTTTTAGACAAATTAAAAAAAGTAGTTAAACTACTTTATACATGTTTTTTTTCATTGATTTTTTTATAAGTTCTTATTTTATTGGTAATACTTTCTTTAGGAACAATATCTCCAGCTTTAATTAATGCTTGTTTTGTTAAATATGGTCCTACTAATTCATAAATAAGTATAGCAAATAAAGTTATATTTTTTATTAAATTACCATCATTTCCTAATGCTTCTTGTGCTTTAATACTCATACCTAGTGCTACACCTGCTTGAGGTAGTAATGTAATACCTAGATATTTTTGAACTGATTTATCGCATTTTACTGCTTTCGCACTAAAATATGCTCCATAATATTTACCTATTGTTCTTGCAGCAATAAATGCTATTCCAATTAATACAATAGTAATATTAGTAAATACATCTAATTGTAGTTCTGAACCACTTAATATGAAAAATAAAATCATAAATGGTGTAGCCCATCTATTTGTTCTATCCATTAAATCATTAGAAAAATCATATTCACTTTCGTTACAAAATGCTGTTCCAACCATCATACATAATAGTAAAGATGATATTGAAATATGAATTCCTGCAAAAGTAAAATGATACATTGATATTGAAACACTTAATAAAACAACAGCAACAATAACTGACATTCTTTTACTTCTTGATTTAAATTGGTTTTCTGATTTTGTTAATATAGTACCAATTATTATTCCTATTAATAAAGATAATATAATTTCAACAATTGGTTCAACAATTATTGTAAGTAAATTATATTCTCCAGTTGAAATTACTTTTGCTATACCAAGTGAAACAGCAAAAATCATTAAACCGACAGCATCGTCAATAGCTACTACTGGTAATAAAATATCAGTTAATTTACCTTTTGCCTCATATTGATTAATAACCATTAATGTTGCAGCAGGAGCAGTTGCTGTTGCAATTGCACCTAATGTAATAACAGCTGATAATGATATTTTGTCTGGCATTATAAGGTAAATAATAAATAATACTATATCAACAACTAAAGTTGCTGTTAAGGCTTGAAAAACACCTATTACTAGTGCTTGTTTACCTGTTTTACGTAATTGTGAAATTCTAAATTCGTTTCCTATTAAAAATGCTATAAAACCAAGTGTAATTTCAGAAATAACTTTTAATTCTTCAACTTTCTCCATTGATGTAAAACCTATTCCTGGAATTTGTAATCTTCCTAAAAAATAAGGACCTATAAGTACTCCACCAATTAAATATCCTGTAATTGCTGGAAGTCCGAATCGTTTTACAATTCGAGACATAAGTAGCCCTACACCTAGTGCTACTGAAATTGATAACAATATACTTTCCATGTCTAAATTACCTCTTTTCAAATATTGTTACAAAAATAAAAAAAGGCTACTATTGATAACCTATTTTTATCACCTAAATAATTATAGTACTTTTTAAAATTTAATTCAAGTTTAAATTTTATAACTTGATTCAAATATGTTTTTTTAAAATCTTAGTTGCATCATTAATATGATGTTCATGTAAGCCACCTGACCAATAACTTGTTTGAACAACAAATTTAGTAAGATTATATTTTTCCCATCCTCCGAAGTCATCAATTATAACAAATGATTCTACTTCAGGGTGTTCTTTTAACCATTTAACA
>JAEIGA010014669.1_pt1 | contig 11923 bp, 10 predicted proteins | sample 9270691 | NCBI WGS metagenome assembly JAEIGA01 (sample SAMN17057246, study PRJNA624740) | gut metagenome | biome: biome; isolation source: fecal sample | host: Bos grunniens | place: China: Xizang | collected 2019
GCATATACTCTGCATTTTCATCCATATAGTCAAGTGCAAAGCTGGAAATTACATTCGCCATAGTCGTAACGCTCATTTTCTGTTCGCCAAGCATATAACCGGTAATGGAATTTAAGATATAGTATGTAACAAAAAATATCATAAGCATCATTACAAGAAAATATGTAACCACAAGCCTTATAGTGATGCTGCTGAACTGTATCTTTTTATTTGACATCTTTAAAATAATAACCAGCTCCCCACTTGGTAAGTAAATAAATAGGCTCTGCGCTGTTTGGCTCTATTTTTTCTCTCAGTCTTCTTACATGAACATCAACAGTTCTTATGTCGCCTGGATAGTCATATCCCCACACAAGATCAAGAAGACTTTCTCTGGAATATACCTTGCCTGCATTTGACACAAGAAGGTCCATAAGGTCAAACTCTTTACTTGTAAGGTCTACCGATTTGCCACCTATATTTACCGTGCGTCTATTGTAGTCAAGCTCTACAGAGCCGACACTCATACGGGTTGTGTCAGCAAACGAAGAAGACACAGGGGTTACACGCCTTAAAATTGCCTTGACTCTGGATTTAAGTTCAAGAATGTTAAACGGCTTTGTTACATAGTCATCTGCGCCGTACTCTAAGCCCATAATCTTATCCATATCCTCTGTTTTGGCGGTAACCATAATGATAGGAACATTTGAAAATTCCCTTATTTTCTGACACACAGTGAGCCCGTCAATCTTGGGGAGCATGATGTCGAGTATAATGATGCTGATTGTCTTATCTCTTGCCAGACGAAGAGCCTCCTCGCCATCGTATGCAACCTCTACTGCATATCCGTCTCTTTCAAAATTGAATTTCATTGCTTTAACAATTACTTTTTCATCATCAACAATCAATATTTTCATTTATATCGGGATCCTTTCACTGAATCAATCTGATTATTCAAGAAAATCTTTAAGTTTTCTGCTTCTGCTTGGGTGGCGAAGTTTACGGAGCGCTTTTGCCTCAATCTGTCTGATACGCTCTCTGGTAACCTGAAATTCTCCGCCTACTTCTTCAAGAGTTCTTGCTCTTCCGTCTTCAAGGCCAAAACGAAGTTTCAACACCTTTGCTTCTCTTGGAGTAAGGGTATCGAGAACTTCCATAAGCTGCTCTTTTAAAAGCATAAACGCTGCCATATCCGCAGGTGCGGGAGCATCGCTGTCGGGAATGAAATCACCGAGGATACTGTCTTCCTCTTCACCAATAGGTGTTTCGAGCGAAACAGGTTCCTGAGCTATTTTCATTATTTCTCTTACTCTTTCTTCGTTCATATTCATTGCAGCTGCGATTTCATCTACCTTTGGCTCTCTGCCGTTTTCCTGAAGAAGCTGTCTTGAAACACGAATAAGTTTATTTATGGTTTCAACCATATGAACAGGAATTCTTATTGTACGCGCCTGATCGGCAATAGATCTTGTGATGGCCTGTCTTATCCACCAGGTTGCATAAGTAGAGAATTTGTAGCCCTTGGTGTAATCGAATTTTTCTACAGCTTTTATAAGACCAAGATTTCCCTCCTGAATAAGATCAAGAAAGAGCATACCTCTGCCCACATATCTTTTTGCAATACTTACAACAAGACGAAGGTTTGCCTCGGCAAGTCTTTTCTTGGCAACTTCATCGCCCTCGTGCATACGCTCTGCAAGTTCTATTTCTTCCTGTGCAGACAAAAGGGGAACTTTACCGATTTCCTTAAGATACATTCTTACAGGGTCGTCGAGACCTATTCCCTCGGGGATAGAAAGGTCTATTTCCTCTTCGTTTGCCTGAATTTCATCAAGCTCCTGTTCAAGATTTTCTACAACCTCTATTCCGCTGGATTCAAGTATCTCATATATTTTTTCCATCTGATTTGCATCAATATGGACATCCTGAAGCTTGTTCATAATATCTTTATATGACAAAACTCCGTTTTTCTTTCCGAGATTTACAAGCTCTGCAACAAGTTCTGTTTTACTGTTTGCAGACATTTCTTCACTCATAGCCTCTGTTGCCTCTGATATATTGGTGGTTTCTTTAATCATTTCCTTATCCAAATTATACAACCTCTCTTCCATATATTACGGTGTGCAGATGCATACCGAACTTATCTTTTGTTTTTAAGCATCTCATTGAGTTTATCAAGGTCATCCCCTGAATTCATAAGAGCTTTTATTTCGTTTTTCTTTATTTCAGAGCTTATTATTTTCATATAATCCTCATACGCCTTTTCTGTATTGTCTCCGAAATCATCAAGACTTAAAATACGCGAAAGCAATGCAAGGTCTGTTTCATTATCCGCAAAATGCGAAGTGAGCCTTGATGCAACCACATGTCCTGATTCTTCATAAGACTGTCTGATACTATTTAAAAGGCTGATATGAAAATCCAGCTCAAAAATTTTATCTGTAATTGAATCTTTATGCTTATTATATACAATTTTATCAAATATAATAAGCGAGAGCAGATGTTCTCTGGCATTGTCGAGAACGGTTTTGTTTGTTTTGTTTCTTTTGCGAAGCGCTATAACCATTGGGTCGCTGACCTTTAAATCGGAACCGGTTCCCTGTTTTGCCTGTGTGACTCCCAACTGTGCATATATGGCTTTTTCAGACACTTTTGTTCTCTGAGACAGCATATTTACATACACATTTTGTTCTACAGATGAACGGATAAGCTTTAAGTATTCTATTACCTCCGAAACATAAGAAACTATGTCCTGGGGATTTTTCAAATCGTATTCTTCGCTGTAGTAGTCCATAAGATATTCCATATCCTGTTTGCGATTTGAAAGAGCCACTTTAAACCTTTCCACCCCATTGGTGTTTATAAACTCATCGGGGTCTTTTGACGATCCAAGGTCTATTACCGTAATTTTTACATCGTGCTCACGGAGCATTGATATTGCCCGAAGTCTTGCAAGATGGCCTGCCTTATCTCCGTCATAGCATATAACTATTTCTTTAAAATTATTCGCAAGGTACTTTGCCTGAACCCCAGTAAGAGCTGTTCCGAGAGTGGCAACAGTATTTAAAAAACCATTTTTCATAAGAGCGATGGTATCCATATAGCCCTCGGTTAAAAGGACAAAATCTTTTTTTGAATTTTTTGCAATATTTATACCATACAGGTTCTTACTCTTACTGAATATTGCCGACTCGGGAGAGTTTAGGTATTTAGGCTTTGAGTCATCAAAGACTCTTCCGCCAAAGGCTATTATATTGCCCCCTGCATCGAATATAGGAAACATAAGTCTGTTTCTGAACATATCGTAGTATCTTCCCGATTCGTGCCTTTTTATCAATCCCGCATTAAATATATCAGACTCTGTATATCCCTTGCCCTTAAGAAAGTCGAAAAGACTGTTCCAGCTATCCGGCGCGAATCCTAACCAGAAGGTCTTGGCAAGTGCTCCTGTGAGCTGTCTTTTTTTAAGATATTCAATACTCTTTTGACTGTCTTTAAGATTTTCGTAGAAAAAGAGAGCTGCCTCGCGGTTTAACTCAAAAAGCTTTTCTTTTTGTTTTTTTATTTTTTCGCTGTTACCCTTATCGTATTCGGTAACCTGAGGAAGAGTTATTCCCGACATATCGGCAAGTTTTTTTACCGCCTCATAAAAAGGAATGTTTTCTATTTTCATAAGAAAAGAAATTACATCGCCGCCGACTCCGCAGCCAAAGCAATGAAACACTCCCCTTTGAGGAGAAACAGAAAAGGACGGGGTTTTTTCATTATGAAACGGACAAAGTCCCACATAGGAATTGCCTGCCTTTTTTAAGTGCACATATTTTGACACAACATCATGTATATCATTTTTTTCGGTGACTTCATGAATAATATATTCGGAAAACATAGGCATATTTACCCCTCCTTTCTATAATTCTAATATTATTTTTACTGATAAATTCAATAAATACAATAACTAACCCCATCCCAGAGCAAGTAATGATTAAATGGAATATTGTAGGGTTGGGCGGTTTCCGACCAACCGCAAATTCATTATTTTCGGTGCATCCTAAAGGCTGCATCCTACAATTTCTTATTAAATCAATGTTTGCCAAAGTAGAGGCTCCGCTTGTTAAATCGCTGTTATTTACACCTCATCCGTCAGCTATCGCTGACACCTTCTCCTCAAGGAGAAGGCTACGGTATATAATCTTAATATGAATTATTCGACAAAAAAAGTCAAAATCCTTTAAATAGGCATAAATAATTTTTTAAAATAATTTACGCAGTAAATATCTGTCATTCCTGCGATATAATCACACACTGCTGCAGACACAGATTCGGTATCGAGCGTGGTTCTGTGCTCCGAGGGAAGTTTATCGGGATTATTTATAAAATATTCATAGAGTCTGCCGATTATAAGGCGCGCCTGTTCGTCTCTGTCGCCAAGCTTATTATAGACATTTTTAAACATAAAATCGCGGAGTGACATCATAGAGCTTTCTATTTTATCGCTCATTGCAATTTTATTGTTATTAAGGCTCTCTCTGACAATATCGGTTATGAGGGTGTCAATCCTTTGTGAATGGGTTTTTCCTAGAACTTCCATAAATTCTTTTGGAATGTCATTTTCGTCTATAATTCCTGCGCGGAGCGCATCATCTATATCGTGATTTATGTATGCAAAGCGGTCTGCATATTTTACAAGCAAACCTTCGGAGGTTTCTGCTACATGGTCTCCTGTGTGAGACACTATGCCGTTTCTGACCTCCCATGTAAGATTTAATCCCTTTCCGTCTTTTTCGAGAAAATCTACCACACGAAGACTTTGCTCGTTATGCTTGAAGCCATTTGGGCACAATGCATTAAGCGCTCTTTCTCCAGAGTGACCGAACGGAGTATGTCCCAGATCGTGTCCGAGAGATATTGCCTCTACCAGATCTTCGTTAAGTCTTAAAGCTCTGGCAACGGTTCTTGCAATCTGCGAAACCTCAAGAGTGTGAGTAAGTCTTGTCCTGTAGTGGTCGTTGTCGAGAGTAATGAAAACCTGAGTCTTGTGTTTTAATCTTCGAAACGACTTGCAATGAATAATTCTGTCGCGGTCTCTGGCAAAGTCTGTTCTGAGGTCGCAAGGCTCTTCAAACCTTTCTCTGCCATTTGACTCTGACGACAATTTAGCCATGGGCGAAAGGTATAATTTTTCATACTGCTCTATATCTTTTCGGATATTCATTTATATCACTTCCCAAAAATCATTTGTTTAATTCTTCGTACAACCTATGTGCAAGTGAGACGCATCTTCCAAGTGCAAATTCATCTTCTTTTGACGGAGACTGTGCGGACACGCCAAGGTGACCTGCACCTATCGCTTTGCTTGCGGCGCCTACAACTGTCATTCCCTCAACATACATCACATTATGTATATCAGTTATGGTGGCTTCCTGACCGCCGAATCTCGACGCGCCGCACACAACTGCGGCACCGAGTTTTCCTGTAAGGTCAGTTCTCAGGGCACGGGTTTTGTCAAAGAGACATTTAAGTTGACCCGACATTGACCCGAAATACACCGGAGAGCCTACAACTATGGCATCTGCCTTTTTCATTTTATCAAAAAGGGTTTCAAGCTTTGTACCCTTATAGCACTGTTTTGAACAAGGTGTGGAGCATTTTATGCAAAAAGGAATTTTTGCATCGGACACAGCTTCATAGGCATTTACAATTTCTGCTTCCATACCGAGTTTTTTACATTCGTCAAGAAAAGTCTGAAGAAGAAACTGCACATCTCCGCACTTATCGTGACTTCCGTTAATAGCCAAAATATTCATAATATTCCTCCATTAAAAACATTTACATTATATATATACTTCGCAAAAGCAAAAAATCCTTTATTATTTTACAAAAAAGCTGTATCAACAATCTTATAAAACGAATAATTATGAATTTGATAATTGTAGGGAATGGATTTATCCATTCCGCGGAACGCATAAATGCGTTCCCTACAATAGTTAATACATAGATTATTCATAAATATGATTGTTGATACAGCTCTGATTATTTTTTACTATTAAACTCTCTGTCAATTATGCCATAATAGACAGTATCATGATATTTTCCATCGAAAAATGATGTTTCCCTCAATACTCCCTCGCGGGTAAATCCAAGGCTTTCGTGGAATTTTTGTGATTTTTCATTGCAATCATATATATACACATTGGCTTTGTGATATCGTAAATGATTGAAATAATATTCAAGCACAATATTTACAGCCTCTTTTGCATAGCCCTTGCCCTGAAATTCAGACAGAACAAACAGACCGAATTTAAAATTTCCCATTCTTTTATCGCAATCAAAGGTGACAACCTGACCAACGGATTCACCATCAGTATTTTCTATAACAAAGAGAAAGTCATCTCCGTTATTTTCATTTGCTTTTTTTATAAACTCCCTGATGCTTTTTTCGCTTAAAGGAAAATCTATTTTTTCATAGAGTTTCTGAGAGTCTGTATCACGCTGAAAAGCTTCATACAACATATAGTCTTCTTCACAAGCCTCGCGAAGTTTTATTTTTTTGCCTTGCCATAGGTTCATTTTACATCACTCCTTTGAAAAATCTTCTATAACAGCACAATTTATATTTTCATCGTAGGATATATTATATCCGTTTTCCCTGCAATATTGCGCCACGGGCACATACAATTCCCCATCTTCTGCAATCAACAAATCATCGGACATTTTTGCATTTTCTTTGCAGACTTTTTTTAAGAATTTATACGGCACATACATTCTTGAATCCTTGATAAACGGCTTGTTCTCAAACACCAGATACTGTCCGTTATAGGAAACATAACAATTTTTTGAAAATTTACTGTAGTGGGTTTCTCCGTTTACAATAAGTTTATCTCCGATTCTCGTTATGCTCTCCAGCGCTTTGGGGAGCACAATTTTTTCAAAATACATTCCGTCGTAGGAATAATACAGAGTGTTTTTTCTTGTATAGTAATAAACATCTCCGCTTTTTTCTATAAAATCCGGCTGTAATCCCTCAAATATTCCGTCCGTGAATTCACCGCCTGTGCTGTACTGAATATTTTTTCCGCTTTTTCTTACAGAGAACAAATGTCCGTTGTCTACTGGATGAAGAAAGCTTCCGTCTGTGAGAGTGAACTCTGAAAGGTCCTCGCTTTCATACATAGACCCTGCAGTTACATAGAGCTTATCATTTGCAAAGGACATTTCTGTGGGATACTGATAAAAGGTATGCTCTCCCTTAAGATTAAAGTTTTCGTCAAGAAAATACATCTTTGTGAAAAACTCTCTTATGCCATAGTACGGCTTAGAATCATAAAGGGTGGGTTTTACCGCATATCCCCTGCCGTCCATATACATTATTTCATACTGATTCCAGTTTCCGCGGAACACATTTCTGGTTTGTGCAGAGATTTTTTTTGCAGTCCAGTTTTCACCGTCGGTTGATGTATAAATATCCTCGTTTATCCACTTTATAAATTCTTTTCCCGTAAAGCTTAAATCGCGGGGAATTTTCTGCAGAACCGAGTCATAAACCGCAGTTATGGATTTGGTGTTTTCTATCTGAAGGTAGTTTTCCATACCTCCGACATAGTTTGTAGGAAGTATAACCTCTATGATATATGTTCTGGTGGTTTCGCCCGGAAGAGTTATACACGCCATACAATCTGCAGTTTTTTCATCACTTTCACCCTTACAGATAGCATAGCTGTCGACAGGATTTCCGTTTTCGTCTTTTAAAATAACTATGTTGTTTGACACAGTTTTAAGATAATATTTGAGATATCTTGTAATTTTGCCCTCATTGGTAACAGTGATTTTATAATTGAGCCTTACCCCGTAGTTTCCAAAGTTTCCTGCACCTGACTGGTGAGTAGCTGTAGTTATAACATCGTTTGGTTTAAACCTGTTATATGATCTGTCAGACACAGAGCCGGGGTATGACGAAAAATCTGTATGATTTATATCGAACACCCAGACATTGTCTCTCTCGCTCTGCGGGACATCTTTTCCGTAATAGCGAAGTTTTGAGTCATCAACATATTTAAAGGACATCATATCAGATGCCACTGCATTTTCCTTATTCCACGGGTCTGCAAAAGGATTTATATTTGTGAACCAGTTTGTAAGCACCTTGCCGTTTGGTACATAGTCGTTGAACACCTTTACGGGAAGTTTTCCACCTACCCAATCTGCAATTGTATAAGAAAGGCTGGTGTTCATTCTGTTTAAAGAATCGGCAATGCCCTTATACTGCTTTTCCTTAACATAAGTTCCAAAAGCGGGATTGGGGTGAACCCTGCTTCTGTCGCCTATGGTTCCTGTGGACTTGACTGCTGCAACATTTGCCTCGGTTTTTCCGCTTACAACCTCAAAATCTGCAAGAAGAAGAACCGGTCTGTAAAAAGGCACAGGTTTATAGTTTTTTATAAAACTGCTGAGCCACACTTTTTCTCCCTTGGCAATAGTGATTTCAACAGGGGCAAATTCATGATTGGTATAGGTAACGCCCGAGTCAAGCTCTTTTATAGGAATGGAAAGGTAGTCTGCCCAGGCATTCATACAGCCCCAGGCTTCCTCGTACTTATATGGTTCACCGTTGTAGTAATACTTTGAATGTTCGGGGACTTCAAACCCTATGGATGTAAGAAGAATTTTTGTGTCTTCCACTGCAGAAAAGACAACATCAAGCTCAACATCAAAGCCTGTTTCGACAATTGCATTATTCCTATCTCTTACCTCTGTGTGATTTACATGCGAAACAAACATTGCATACTTATCGGGCAAGAGAGTGTTATTCATAATATATCTTGGAAATTCATTTGAGTCGTCTGCAAGGTCACACCGTCTTATGAATTCATTATTATTGCAGTAAATATACTTTCCGCTTGTGTCAGGTTCAAATACAAGTGGTTTTGCCTCTATATCAACTGCTGCATAAGATACAACAGGCAAAAGCGAAAGTATAAGCAATACGGCAAGTATTTTTTTCATTTATAAATCTCCTTAAATCCAATTTATTACATAGCTTTACTTAATTATGTCACATATATGTACAGGTGTCAATAAATTATGTCTGCGGAAGAATTTACATCAATAATATATTATGTAAACTTTTTTTGCGAAAATGTGTAAAATTTTGGAGTTTTTACACTTTTTATACACATTAAAAATGCCGAAAAACAAGTTATACACAAAGTTATCCACATTATCCACATTTTAATAAGTTAAAAAGACAGAAAAAATGTAAACCAAAAACATTTATCTGATATATGTCTTAAAAATATATGAACATACTGAAAACTTTAAGCCAAGGCAATTTTACATATTGCTTTTTTGATGAGGATATACTATAATTAATATATAAACTAACATAAGGAGTGAATTAAAATGGCACAGATAACAAAAGACACCATTATATTAGATGTATTAAGACTTGACCCTGATACAGCACCATTTTTCCTTGAAATTGGAATGCACTGTCTCGGTTGTCCGTCTGCCAGCGGTGAATCTGTTGAACAGGCTTGTATGGTTCACGGTGTAGACGCTGACGAGTTGGTTGAAAAAATTAACAACTTCCTCGCAAGTAAATAATTAAAATAAAGGTGATGCTTATGCATCACCTTTTTTATTTACAACGAAATCCAATTTTTAAATATAGAAGAAAAAATTGACCCCACATTCTTTTTGTCTACATCTTTTTCAAACACAAGGTCGCATCTGCCAACCTCTTTTTCACCGTCTTTTATTATTATCTCCCCCGCCTTATCACCTTTTTTGCAGGGAGCACAAAGGTTATCGGAAACTACAATCTCTCTTTGAAGCTGAGGTGCATTCTTTTTTGAATAAAGATAGTCTACATCATCTTTGCAGATGATATTTACCGAATCGTCACAGCCTTTATCTATATGTACAGAATCGACAATTTCATCTTTTTTTACCGCCTTTGACACAGAATAGTTTGAAAAACCGTAATTTAAAAGTGCACTTGCATCCTTTGACCTTTCTTTTGATGACGGTGCTGCCATTATAACTGCTATAAGGTGCATATCTCCCCTTTTTGCAGTTGCACTTATGCAGAATTTTGCCTTACTGGTGCTACCGGTTTTAAGACCTGTTGCCCCATCATAAAACCGAATAAGTTTATTGGTGTTTGACAAGGTAAAAGCTCCGTTTCTGAGAGAATCCATCCAGATAGATGTAAAATCAAAAATATCTTTATGTTTCATAAGTTCCCTGCTCATAAGAGCGATATCATAAGCAGTTGAATAGTGGTTATCGTCATCGAGTCCGTTACAGTTTACAAAATTGGTGTTGTTCATACCAAGTTCTTTTGCCCTGTTATTCATCATGGCAACAAAATTTTCACTGCTGCCCGAAAGGTGCTCTCCCATGGCAACGGCGGCATCGTTTCCCGAAGAAACTGCAATACCCTTTAAAATATCTCTTACAGAAAGCTGCTCTCCCTCGTCGAGAAAAATGGTTGAACCCCCCATACTCTTGGCATAAGATGAGCCTGTAACCATATCATCATAGTTAATTTGTCCTGCATCTATAGCTTCCATAGCAAGAAGCATAGTCATTATTTTAGTGACACTTGCCATTGGTCTTTTTGAGTGAACATCTTTTTCATAAAGCACTTTCCCTGTTGAAAAATCCATCAGAAGTGCTGACGGACAACTAAGTGACATTGTATCCTCATTTGCAAAAGCAACCGATGCCGAAAGTACAATTGCAAGACACAATACGGCAGAAATTGTTTTCTTTAAAAACATATTATTCACCTCGTATATAAATATATGATAGTGAATAATGAATAATGAATAATGAATAATTGTGGGTGGCATTTGAAAACAAATGCCTACATAATTTCCTTTATTTAAAACATTCCCCTACTTTTGTAGGGACAAAAGTAGCAAAAACCCTTGGGGGGGAGTTTCGATTCTCCCCCCATCCCCCACAAACGACCAAAGGCAAAGCCTTTGGAAACCAATAACAAAGAAAAACCTTGACAAAAGTCAAGGTTTTTAAATAATTATTTCTTTAAATTTTCTATTGCATCTGCAATATTGTCAAGATACTCGGTCTTTTGCATATATTCAACAAGTCCGCCATCTGCAACTGCGGCAAACTCAGCATCTATAGGCAGTTTTGCCACATGGTCTATCTGATGTTTTGCAGCAAGGGAATCTATATTGCTTTCACCAAAGATACTATGCTCTTTTCCGCAGTCAGGACACTTGAAGAAAGACATATTTTCAACAATACCAAGAACCGGAATATCCATAAGCTTTGCCATATTTACGGCTTTTTCAACTATCATTGAAACAAGCTCCTGAGGAGATGTCACGATAACAATTCCATCCACTGGGATAGACTGGAAAACTGTGAGGGGAACATCACCTGTGCCGGGAGGCATATCTATAAACATAACATCAACATATGACCAGATAACATCTGTATAGAACTGTTTAACTGTACCCGCTATGACAGGACCTCTCCATACAACAGGGTCTGTGTCATTATCCAAAAGAAGATTTACGCTCATAATATCTATTCCTGTGCGTGTGGTTACAGGGATAAGACCATCTTCATTGGCATAGGCTTTTTCTGTAATACCAAAAACCTTTGGTATAGACGGACCTGTGATATCGGCATCAAGAACAGCGGTGTGATAGCCGCGGCGGTTCATCATAACGCTAAGGAGTGAAGTAACCATAGACTTACCAACTCCGCCCTTACCGCTGACTATACCAATAATTTTCTTGATACTGCTTTTTTCGTGCGGCTTTTCAAGAAAGCTTTTTTTATCTCTTGAACTGCAGTTGTCCTGACAGCTTGAACAATCGTGTGTGCACTCGCTCATATTTAGATCTCCCTTATATAATTAATAATGAATAGTGAATAATAAATAATTATGGTAAAAAATTGCCTTGCA
>JAEIGA010014670.1_pt1 | contig 11922 bp, 10 predicted proteins | sample 9270691 | NCBI WGS metagenome assembly JAEIGA01 (sample SAMN17057246, study PRJNA624740) | gut metagenome | biome: biome; isolation source: fecal sample | host: Bos grunniens | place: China: Xizang | collected 2019
CGCGAATATAACATCTACTGTATGGGATGAAACTACTAAAAATGGAGTTATCACTTTTGACGGCAAAGTTTCTAAAATTGGATATATGGCTTTCTATAACCGCAGTGGTCTCACCTCTATTTGCATTCCCAATAGCGTAAACACAATAGAAAACAGTGCATTTAGTTATTGTGAAAATCTTATTTCAATAGAATTGCCTAACAGTATAACAACTATTGAAAAAAGCGTATTCAAGAACTGCTACAATCTATCTGCTGTTACTATCCCCAATCGGATAACCTCTATAAGTGAAGATTTGTTCTTTAATTGTAAAAATCTTGAGCAAATCATATTTCCTAATAGTGTGAGTACAATTGAGAAAAGTGCATTTCAATATTGTAATAACTTAACTAATATAAGTATTCCTAATGGTGTAACTACGATTGGAGACTATGCGTTTTCTGGTTGCAAATCTTTAGCCCTTGTGTCTATTCCTGACGGTGTTATTTCGATTGGAGCAGAAGCTTTTGCATATTGTGATAATTTATCGCAAATTGCGATAGGCAATAATGTCACAACAATTGGCATAGGAGCATTTAGGGAATGCATCAATCTAACCGATTTAACTATTCCAAATAGCGTATCTACAATTGGAGCAAGTTCATTGTGGGGATGTACAAATTTATCTTCTATCACCCTATCAAATAATATAACTGAAATTGGAGATTACTTATTTTACAAATGTAATAATCTTACAACAGTCACTATCCCTGCTAATGTAACATCTATCGGAAAGGAGTCATTCCGATATTGTAGCAATCTTACTAAGATAACTATTCCTGAAAGTGTAGTTTCAATAGGAGACTATGCATTTAGGAATTGTGACAGGCTTAATAAAATATACAGTATGCCTATAATACCACCAAGCAGAGGAAACTATGCATTTGATACCAATCGCCTTGATTGTGAGATATATGTATACGAAGAGTCTGTAGATGCTTATAAATCTGCGTGGAGCAACTATGCTAATATTATATATGCCAATGGTAATTGTCCAGCTGGAACATTAACTTACATATACTATACTACTACTGATGGACAAATAGTTTCTTCTGATAAATTGGCGATTAAAAGTAATACATATAATAATGGCCAAGGAAAGATGGTGTTATATGATGAGTTAAAGTTAATACCGGATAATGCTTTTTATAATTGTGATAAGCTTATATCTATTACCATTCCAGATTGTGTAAAAATGATTGGAAGAGGAGCGTTCGAGGGTTGTGGCAGCCTGTCGTCTGTTAATTTTGGTAATGGTATAACCGTAATTAGCGGTAGTGCATTTTACAATTGTTGTAACCTGACATCTATTACATTACCTGACTCTGTAAGGGAGATTGGCAGTTATGCCTTTGCAAAATGTGACAAATTGGAATATGCAGCATTGGGTAAAGGTATAACTTATATGGAACAATATGTATTCAATGGATGTGACAGACTTGAAGAGTTTAGAGGAGAGTTGGCATCGGGTGATGGTCGCCGCTGCTTAGTTATTGAAGGAATTCTTTACAGCTTTGCACCTTATGGTATCACGGAGTATACTATTCCTAATAATGTTACCACAATTGATTGGTATGCATTTTCACTTATTGGCAGTTTAACTGCAATTACGATTCCTGAGAGTGTAACTGATATTGGAAACGGCGCATTCAATGGTTGTAGCAATTTGACGACAGTTACTATTTCTGATAAAATTAAATATATTGGAGCTTATGCATTCAATAACTGCAGTAAACTCAAAAATGTGTATTGTAAGGCGACCGAACCACCTCGTTTAGACGAAGCAGTATTCTATAATAATGCCTCTGGACGTAAGATTTATGTGCCATATGAGTCTGTTGATAAATATAAGGATTCATATGCTAATAATGGCTGGAATGATTATGAATATTTTAATGCTATAACTGGATATAATTTCTAATATTATTGCATTCCCCACTTCTCTTTCCATTTGATGAAGAACTCAGGTGTGTTTATGTCAATCTGGTTGTTTTCTACAAAGGTAAAAACTTGAAGGCTGCGGCCCATGGCAGCCACAGCCATGTCAGATTCTCTGTAGATGACATATTCCATAAGAATTTTTGCCCCTTTTGTGTTTACAAAGCGGGTTTCTACTATTGCGGTGTCGCCGTGTTTAAGCGGCATTATGTAATCCAGCTCAAGTTTTACAATTGGAATGTAGTACCCCTCATCTGTGATTGTTGTGTAGCTGAGTCCGCCAAATTCCCGGCCAAAAGATTCACGCCCATCCTCAAAATAGCGGACATATTCTCCGTGCCATACTACGCGCATGGCATCAACCTCGCTGAAGCGTACCCTTATTTTCATTCTGTTAATAAGCGATGCCTCCGAAAGTGTTAATCTGTGAACTCTTGTCATAATTTCATTTTTGTTACTCTAACAATCTAAAGGGGCGGTAAGTTCAATTATTTGAACTCTTTCACAGGTGTCTCATAAACGGTGTAGTTACCGTTAGGCTCAACCATCTTCATGATACAAAGTGAGAGGTCCTTTTTGCTATAGCTCAATACAAGCTCCACATACTGGCTTTTTGCACCTTTACCTTTGTTAAGGGTGAAAATGTAGTACTGAGGTGTCTCCTCAAATTTTACCTGGGCTTTGGTCTCGTTTGCCACACCCTGTACATCACCGCCAACACTAAGCAACAAAGTGTTCTTAAGGGTTGCCATACGACCGTCACCCTTTACATTTGAATTCCTTTTCTGTTTGCCGCTGATAATTGTAAGAGCATCACCATTTATTTCTAGCAAATCTCCGGCTGGATCTGTATACTCCATTTTCAATTGTGAGGGGCGAACAAAAGTAAGGTTGCCCTCAGATTTGAGCTCTTTCTCCATCATTGCCATTACTGAAGTTTTGGTAAACTTGCAGGTAACAGTATTGAATTTTTCATTTGCCTGGGCAATTTTAGCAATTGCTGCATCGCACTCAGGTGTGTTCTGGCCATTTGCTGCAAATACTGCTGCAAAAAGCATTATGATACAAGTAAATAATCTCTTCATGAACAATGTTTTTATGTTGTTAGATTATGAGTACAAACCACCATTGATTGATATAACCTCACCAGTAATGTAAGATGCATCTTTAGAGCAAAGGAACCCTACAAGTGCGGCAACCTCCTCAGGATTTCCAAAACGTCCTGCCGGAATCTGTGCTACAAGTTCCTCCTCGTTCAAGCCTTCAACCATATCGGTTTTAATGAATCCCGGAGCAATGGCATTAACGGTAACACCTCTCTTGCCAACCTCCTGTGCAAGAGCTTTTGTTGCTGCAATGATGCCACCTTTGGCAGCGGAGTAGTTGGTCTGGCCAGGCAATCCTTTCAGTCCCGACAGTGAGGCAACATTTATTACCCTGCCGAATTTCTTTCTCAACATAGGCTGTATGAGCGGCTGGGTAACATTGTAGAAACCGTTCAATCCAATGCCAATCACCTTGTACCAGTCCTCAGACGGCATAAGTGGAAGAATGTTGTCTTTTCTGATACCTGCATTGTTTACCACAACCTCAATGTACTCCCCTTTATGGGCAGCCTGCCATCCGGTAATTGCGGCAACTGTTTCGTCGAGGTTTGAAACGTCAAATTTCAGAAGCTCTCCGCTGCTGCCTGCCTCCTCAATAAGTTTGAGGGTCTCTACAGCCTGCGCCTCGTTTGATACGTAGTTTACAATTATGTGGTATCCCATAGATGCCAGTTTAACAGAAATGGCTCTTCCAATTCCACGGCTTCCGCCTGTTACAAGTGCATATTTCATAGTTTTATTTTTTGTTGGGAAACGGGTTCCCTTAAGTTTTAAAATTCAAGTCCTTTTGTTGCGGCCTCCATTCCAATTATCTGTGCGCATGTAAAGAAGGAGGTCATGCTTACCCCAAGCACTCCATGCAGATTCAGGGATTGCCCTGTGAGGAACAAATTATCAAGCGGAGTTTTTGGAGTAAGGAGGGTGAGCATAAGGTTGCTGCAGTCTTTCCTTATTCCATATGCCGAGCCGTTGGCTGTAGCAGTGTAGTCCCTGTATGTGAGAGGTGTGCTTGTGTATACCCTCTCAATGGCATCCTCCAGGCCCGGTATGGCTGAGGAGGCAAGTTTTATGCATCCTTTAAGTTTCTCCTCTTTTATGGCAGCATATTCTGCAGGCCTGTGTCCAATACGTGAACCTTCATATGCTGCAACTTCCTCCCAGTTCATTGGTGTAAGCAAATCCAGGGCCAAAGCGCTTGAATCAGGGCCCTGTTGTGCGTAATAGCTGGCAAGTACCCTTGAAACATCTCCCCCTTTTCCGCCGAAGGTATCCCAAAGGCTTTCACCGTCACCCAATCTGTAAATGTACCTGTTGCGGTTCAGATAAGGTATCTTGCCCGGTTTTAGGGCAATGTTGGCGGTGAACAGTCCAAAAGTGTTCTCAAGCCTGTTTATCCTGTTGCGGTAAACTTTCCTCAAGCCGGCACTCTCCCCAACCATATTCATTGTGGTTGCGGGGTGCATATTGGAGATTATGTGTTTTGCCGGTATGAACTCCTCCCCGCAGAATACTCCGTGAGGAAGAATTTCTGTAACCTCACAATTTGTGAGTATTGTACCACCCATTTGCCTTATGCTTGCTGCAAGTGAATCAGCAATGAGGTTTCCTCCACCGGAGAGTCTGTAGGCACTCTCAATGAATGAGTTGTTTATTTGTGCGAATGTGTACAGGGGCAAATTTGCACCAAGTTCCATTTTTAGTGAAGTTCCGCTCAATACCTCCCTCAGTAGCGGGTCGGAAATGGTTTCATCCAGAAATTCCTTTGCACTGCGGGCAAACAGGGAGCCTGTAAACACATCCTCTGCCGCTTTTGGAGAAAGGCTTGCAGGCAGTGCATCCCCAACCTGTTTGAGGAATGCCGCGTACTTGCGCAGATTCTCCCTTTGTGCAGGGAAATATCCGCTCATCTTTTCCACAAAAGCGTTGTGCCCGTTGGCGAACATATAGCTCTTGCCGTTTATGTTCACCTCGTCAAAGGCCTGCGGGTCCATCTTTTTCCAAGGGAGCTCCATCAGTCCGAAATAGCGGAACAGTGAGTTCAGCGGTTGTCCTTCATCAAGTCCTCCCACATAATGCATTCCTGCATCAAACTCCACGGTCCCCTCTGCTGCCCGTCTTCGGTAGCTCTGCAGGCATCCTCCCAGGAGGGCATTCTTTTCCAGAATGCATACATCCAGGCCGTTCTTTGCCAGGATGTATCCACACTGCAACCCTCCCAGTCCTCCACCTATTATGACGACGTCTCTTTGTGCAATTCCTTGATTGTCAGTACTCATTTTCTTGATTTCCACTTTTTGTACATGTTGAACAGGAATGGCTCAAGGGTATAGGTAATGGTTATTGTAGAGGCCATGCCTATAAGGGTTGAGAGTCCTATTGAACTGATGGCAGGGTGTACGGCAAACATCAGTGATGCAATGCTCAATATAAGTACCACAGCAGAGAAGAAAATGGCGGTTTTGTGGTATGTAAGGAGTTTTGTGTTCTCCTTGCCCAAAAGGCCGTCCATTACAAATATGCTGTAGTCCACGCCAATTCCAAATATGAAAGTGGAGATTACAATGTTTATGAGGTTGAATTCAAGTCCGAAAATTCCCATCATTCCCAATACAATGTACCAGCTCATGCTCATTGGAAGGAATGCGATGAGTGCTATTGCAATGTTGCGGAAAGAGAGCAGCAGTACAATAAGTACAAACAGTGATGAAATGCCAAGCACTACGTTAAAGTCTTCATTCAGCAGCTCAACCATGTTCTGGGTATAGAAGAAAGGATCCACTACAATTATTGAGTTGGATGGAATTCCTTCAGATTCCTTTACAAGGGCGTTGCTTACGGTGAGCATATCTTCAGGCAGGGCCTGTGCTGATGTAAAGATGAGGTATGTGCTGTCGGTGCACTCTACAAGGTTGGCGAGGAGTCCTTCAGGGATGATTCCTGCGTCAATGAGTGAACTTGCTTCATATTCACCTGTGGCAAGATCCATAAAAGGTTCAAACATACCCTCTTTAAAGCCTTGTGCTTTTCCGCTGCGGCTCAGAAGCTTGCGTGTCTGCTCCACTTTATCGGGATTCCAGTATCCCTCCCATAGGGCTATTCTTTCCTCAAGCACGTTGCCAGGCAACAGCAGCATTGCTGAGTTGGTGTATTTCTTAATAAGTCCGCTGTCTGCAAGTTCCCTGCATTTTTTCTCAAGGGCTATGTTGTAGGTCAGGGCACTGTCCAGATCTTTTGAAAGGACAGCGTAGTATTTGCTCTCCATTCCAGGCATTGTCTTTTCTGCCAGAATCTTGGATGAACGCATCACAACCGGCTCATAGTGTCCTATGTTCTTGAGGTCTGAGTCAAATCCAACTCTTTTTCCGGTGAACAATGAAACAACAAAAACTATAGCAACAAGTGCTATAAGCCATTTTTTCTTTTCAAACGGGTAGGTGTTCAGTTTCTCAATAAAGTCAAATGCCTTTTTGTTTATCCTGTTGTTCTCAGGTCTGAAGAAATGTGGCAGGAATATAAGGCAGAACAGGGTTGTTCCCACCATACCCAAAGATGCAAACAGACCAAAGTCTGAAAGAAGTTCAGATTTGGTGAACAGTAGACCTGCAAATGCACCAATAGTGGTAAGGCTTCCCATAATTACAGGTTTGGTCTGCTCGCGCAATACAGTCTCGGGGTCACTTACGTATTTGTAGTGGGTTAACACGTGGAGACAATAGCTCAAGGCCACGCCCAGTACAATTGCTCCAATACCAAGTGCCATAAGTGACATTCCACCTTTTATCAGATATATCACTGCCAGGGCAAAGAATGCTCCGTACACTACCGGTAGAAGCAGCATTGCAAGTGTACTCTTGTTCCTGAAACAGAACCATATGATAAGGCAGATAAGTACCAGAGAGAAACTCAAGGTGGTTGTAAGGTCTTTCTTTATCTGTCGGGAGTTGAATACGCTCTGTACAGGTGCTCCATGGAACAGTATTTCAATCTCGGGGTTTGCAGCCTCAAATTTGGCAATTTCACCTTCGAGCATCTCTACAAGGAGAGTTCCCTGTTTTGAGTCAAATGATTTGAAATTTGGTGAGAGGAATGCAAGGGCAACTGTGCTGTCGGGAGTAAAGAAGTGTCCCTCCAGAGTTTTGTATGTGCCGCCCATCATGGCTGCAATGTCACCGTTCTGGGCCATGAATATGTTGCGGATGGCTAAGGGGTCATTCCTAATTATGTCATACCAGAACATTCCCTGCGCAGAATTTAGCAGCTCCACGTTCTCTGCCATAACTTTCTCTGCGTACTCGGGGGTAAGCAAGGAGTCAAATGCAGGATAGAACCTTTCATCAAGAAAATGGGGGACATTTTCAAAAAGGTATCCCATGGCATCCTGCATCAGGTAGTCATCTAGTTTCCAGGTGAGGTCTGCAATATAGTTTGTGGCTGTATCCTGCAGCAATAAAGAATCTGCAAAGGCGTCAGATGCCTCTATGAGGGTATAAAAGCTTTCCTCATTGTATGCGGTTGTATCCTTAAGAAGAAACTCAACGAATATCTTGTCCTTTACTTTAAGGTTGTTGAATGCAAAACCTGCAGATTTGCTCTCGTCTGTGGAAGGGAGAAGTTTTGATATGTCCTCTTCATATACAACTTTGCTTCCCAAAAAGACAAACAGCAGGGAGCTGGCAACAAGGAGAGTGTAAAATAGAGCGCGGTTTTTGCCCAACGTCCTATACAGTTTTATTATAAGATTTGTCATATTTAACAATTTGCGGGATATATGCAATTACTTTACAGGTGAAAGTTCTGCGGATATCTCAAAGAATTTCATGTCGGGAACACCAAGTTTTGTTCCTGTAGCTTTCATTTTATAAATCATTCCTGTACCCTCTTTCTCTTCCTGGTTGAGGTGGATCTCCACCATAAGGGCAGGATGTTCGTGTGGAGTAATGACCGATAGTAGCCTGTACTGCTTTATGTAGCTTATAAGCAGCTGCTCGTGGGCCATTATCTGTGCGCACTCCTTTACCATCTGCAAAGAACATACGCCTGGACACACAGGTTCCCCCGGGAAATGCCCTTCATAAACAGGGTGTGTGGGGATAAGGTCTATCTTGAACTTGCCGTGGCGTGTGTCTGAATTGGGATAGGATATCTTCCTTATGTTAAAATAGCTCTCTTGCAGTTTCATTACTCTTCTCTTATGAAAATTTTCATCTGACATGTTGCGGCAACTTCCCCATCTACAGATGTTGAGGCGTTTATAAGGGTAATTCCCATAGCCTCAGATACAACATTTATGGTTGTCTCCATTGTCTCCTCAATTTTTGGAAGGAAATTGAGGGTAAATTTTTTTACTTCCCCTATAAAACCTACCGGAGCGGGTTTTCCTGCAACCTTGCAGTTGTATCCTGCCATTGCAGATGCGCTCTGGGCCATATGCTCAATGATTCCTGCCTCGGCAATGTGTCCCTGGTGGCAGAACATATTGGATGGGCTTATAAACAAAGATGTAGTGGCACCCGCTGGGGATGCACTACATAATTTGTCTACCATTACGATAGGATTGCGTTGAGGGATCAGATCACTAATTGTCCATTCTCTCATATACAAAATCGTAAAGTTGGCCGAAAGTTTTGATTGAAGCTACCTCTGTACCTTTAATTTTAACTCCGAAAGTTTCCTCAATTAGGGCAACCATATCAACAAGGCTAAGGCTGTCCAAATCCAAAGTCTTCTTTATGTCAGCCTCTGGAACAATCACTTCTGTCTCTACCTCAAATTCCTCTGCAAGAACCTCAATGGTCTGTGCAATCATTTCTTCTTTAGTCATAGTACTTATTGTTTTATATATGGGTTATTATAAATTTCTTACAATCAATGTTGAGTTTGTACCTCCAAATCCGAATGAGTTTGAAAGGAAAGTGTCAAACTTCTTCTCAATTCTCTTTCCAGGGATGTTCAGTTTTGCCGAATCCTCATCAGGATTCTCAAAGTTGATGTTTGCACCAATGAAATCATTCTTCATCATAAGTGTTGAGTAGATGATCTCAGATGCACCTGCCATCCACATCTCGTGACCGGTCTGTGATTTTGTAGAGGTAACCTCAGGCATGTTGTCACCAAATACCTGGTAGATTGCCTTTGCCTCATTTGCATCACCTTTAGGGGTTGATGTGGCGTGTGCATTTATGTATCCGATTTCTCTCTTGTCTATGCCGGCAAGTCTGAGTGCCATCTCAAGCGAGCGTGCAGGACCGTCAACATTAGGTACGGAAATATGGTCTCCGTTAGATGAGAAACCGTAGCTCAAAACCTCTGCAATAATGGGAGCACCTCTTCTTACTGCACTTTCGTAGCTCTCAATTATAACTGTTGCAGCTCCACCGCCAGGAACAAGTCCGTCACGGTCCCTGTCGAACGGGCGTGATGCTTTGGTAGGGTCAGACTCCCTTACTGAGAATGCGCTTATACCGTCAAAACTTCCAATTGAGAAAGGATTCACCTCCTGTGCGCCACCACAAATGACCATCTCCTGCAAACCGTTCTTTATAAGCATTGCACCCAAACCAATTGCGTGTGATCCGCTGGCACAGGCACCTGAAACTGTAAGGTTCATACCCTTAAGTTTGAAAATGCAGGCAAGGTTCATTGTAACTGTGGAGTTCATGCTCTGGAAAATGGCACCCGAACCTACAAGGGTGGTATCTTTTTTCTCCCTCATTGTATCTACGCTCCTTACAACAGGATCTGCACTGCTGTCGTTGCCGTAAAGGATACCAACTTCATGGCTGTTGAGGTAATCCTGGTCTATCCCGGCGTGTCTGAGGGCGTCAACAGTTGCACAATATGCATATTTTGCCTGTTCGGGCATGTATACCCTCTGGCTTCTGCTAAGTTCTTTTTTCAATTCAGGAATTTCCAAATGGGCAGTAAGGGCAGATCTGAAACCCATCTCTTTGCGCACAGGGTCGAATATGATTCCAGATTTTCCATAATAAAGCGAATCCCTTACCTCATCCAAAGTTTTTCCAAGGCAAGAATAAATACCCATTCCGGTAATTACAACTCGTCTATCCATAAATTTGTCCTAAAGTTTTTTGTTATATGTTTCTTAATCTTTTCCAAAGTTCATCATGCAGCTGCTGCAACTGTTTCCCTTTTGCAGTGTTGCATATATTCCACCACTTCACATCTTTTGCCAGATTTATAATCCATTTTGTATAGTTCCATGCGAAAATGCAAAGAAGAGGTATTAAAAGCACGTGTACAAGTCTAAAAAACCACGAATCTGTTCCAAAAAAAGTTATGAAAAATGTGGCCAGGGCAAAGCCAGGAATGAGAAACAGTACATTGAAAGCATACATGAATGTTCCAAAAAACATTATGTCTGTGCTCAATTTTTTATGCATCAGATAAGGTATTCCGTACAGGAACAATGCAGGCCACAATGAGAAAATGTATAATCCCGACAGCAGTGTAGCCGCTGCACAGTTGAGGATAAGTTTTACTATAGATGGCTTCTCCTCCAAAGCCTGACTCCTTGTTCCAAAATCCTTTATCCCTTCCTGAACCTTTGTTGCAAGGTCATACAGCAGGGCAGCCTCTTGAGGATGCTCGGTTCCATATTGTTCCAGTTTTGCGCAAAGTTCCTTGTCTGAAACCAGCATGTCGGGAAGACAATTTGTGTCCACACCTTTCTGTGCGGCATATGTCTTGCCGTATGTGGTGCGGATATAATCTATGGCATTGTAGTTCTCAAGGTCGTTCACATTGAGCATAAGGCTCTCAATCTGCTCCCTTACAAGTGCATTTATCTGCCTTTTTGCTGTGCGTGGCTTGGTTTTGTACAATTCGTAAAAAGGCTTGAGCGATATTGGAGTACCGAACTTTACCATAAACTGACCCTGGATTTCCGTATAGTTACGGTAGTGGTTGCACGAAGGGAGAATGAAAATCTCAGTATTGAAATTGTCCATCTCCGCAGCTTCAAATGCAAGCTTGAGGTAACCGTGTGAAAAATGTCCCAGCCATCTCTTGTCCTGGTGGCCCGACTCAGGATACATTATGATTGTTCTGCCGTTTACCAGCTCCTGCTCTGTAATCTTGAATGTCTCATCATTCTTTCCCAGTGCCCCCTCGCCCTCGTGGTCAAGACGGAAAGCCGGCAGAAGTCCTATTGCTCTAAGAAACTTGTTTGCAATAGGATGCAACGCAAAAACATCAGCACGTGTAATGAAATTGGCCTTGCGGTCCCTGAATGAGAACAGGATACCCAGCGGGTCATTAAGGCAGTTCTGGTGGTTTGATACAATAAGGGTAGGTATACCATCTGCCGGAATGTTTTCCGGATTGATGCTATAAGTATCTTTGTAGTATATTTTATCATGTACAAACCTCAAATAAGTCTTGAAAAATCTGTACAGGAATCCCGGTTTGCCTGAACTTTTTCCCATTTGAACTGAATTTTTTGGCGCGCAAAAATACAAAATAAAGCTTACCAAACAAAACGGCAGAGCCCTGCAGCTGCTTTTATGGTGTTGTAAAATAGGAAGATATGGTTTTGGACCAAACCAGGATATGAGATAAAAAAAGGCTCTCAATTTTGAGAGCCTTTGTACGGGATAGGAGAATCGAACTCCTATTTGAAGAATGAGAATCTTCCGTCCTAACCGTTAGACGAATCCCGCGTTTCGGTTTTGCGATTGCAAAGGTAAGAATAAAATTTAAACTTCCAAACTTTTTTGTAAAAATTTTCAAAAAAATTAAACTATCGACGTTGTCTTCTTGTACAATAAGCTGATTATTAGGTATATAAATTTTATAAAAAAGTCTAAAAATGTATAGAACG
>JAEIGA010014671.1_pt1 | contig 11921 bp, 12 predicted proteins | sample 9270691 | NCBI WGS metagenome assembly JAEIGA01 (sample SAMN17057246, study PRJNA624740) | gut metagenome | biome: biome; isolation source: fecal sample | host: Bos grunniens | place: China: Xizang | collected 2019
CATATCAGAACTACCGATACCGAGATGACCCACTTGTACCAATTTTTGCCTATCGCCAATGCCGAAATCCACGCCAAAGATACCACCGTAGCAGCGTGCGCCGACACCGTACCATAAGGACCGTGATTGTACGACACAATGTGTGTCAAGTCACGCACCGCAGAGTCGAACATCGGGCGATGACGCACCGGAAACGATGACCACACATCTTTTAGGAGTCCCGAATGCTTGAATATACCGCAAATCATATCCGACAAACCTATCGCCAGCATCAAGCAGAGCATAAATGCCAATGCTCGCTGCCAACCGCAACGATACCACATAAATCCGAGAATAAAGAGGTAGAGCGGTATCCACATAGCAGTGCCCGATACCACACTCATTATGGTATCCATCACAGGCCCACCATCAAAGTTGAGCCAAAGAAAGAGGTCGTGATCGAAAGTGTACATAGTCTTAATTCAAAATGCAGAATGCAAAATGCAAAATGCAAAATGCAAAATTATTTTATCTAATCTTCAAATATCTTCTGCCCAAAAATCGTAAATGATTGAGGGAATTTTGTGCGAGGCTAGGTAGCGAAAGCGGAGCATACTCAAACGTATGTGAGCATTTCGCTATCCGACGACTCGTGCAAAATTCACCAATCAGAACGATTTTTTACAAAGAACCGCCCATTAAGGTAGCAATAGTCTTTGGTATATCGGTCTGGTCGCGACAATCAAGGAAAGCAGTTTCTCCAACACCTTTGGTGTAGATTGGGGTGTACATTCCTGTGTGATAGAGGCTTGTCCAATCTATTGAAGCAGCTCTGTTGAGTATGCGAATAGCGTGATAGACAAGAAACTCGCTCTTGTTGTAGAGTCCGTCAACCATAGGACCGTGTTTGAGGAAGATATCGTAGAAATCGTGTTTGAGAAGGGCCTCGTCCTCCTTTGATACAGGCACAAGGCTCCAAAGTCCGAAGCCATCGCTGAGCACCTGCTTGTAGTCGTTCCAATTACGCTTACCCTCGGCACGCATTTGCTGTATGGTCTTGGTCATCTCTATTGCCGAAATCTTCTGGTTTACAAGCATATTCATACGAATCTCGTAGTTGTCCCAACCGAGCGACATACCACCGGTTTCGTGGTCGGCAGTAACAATGATAAGGGTCTCATCAGGGTGTTGCGAAGCAAATGCCAACGCCAAATCCACGGCTGCGGCAAATTCATTAACCTCGTGGAATGTAGTTACAGCATCCTGCTCGTGTGCAGCATAGTCGAGTTTGCCACCCTCAACCATCAGGAAGAAACCTTTCTCGGCCTCGCGAGAGAGGTACTCGATAGCAGCCTTGGTGTGGTTGAGCAGAGTATGCACCTCGCCACCCTTGCGATCGATAACATACGGTACGTGCTGGTTTTTCTTATCGTTGGCAACAAGTGCTACACGCTTACCCGTAGCCTTGGCAGCCTCATCTACATAGAGTGTAAGGAGAATGCCTGCATTGCGGATACGCTCTGCCAACTCCTCGGTGGTAGCAAAGTCGTCGATAGCCCACTTTGGTCCACTCTTCACATCCATAATAGTAGAGCCTGCGATAAATGCCACATCGCTCTTGATATAGTCGGTTACGAGTTTTGGGAAACCAAAGCGGTTGGAGGTGTGTCCGTAGAATGCACTCGGTGTTGCGTGGTTGATACCCACATTTGTAACCAAACCAACCATATAACCCTGTTCCGAGGCAACATTGGCAATACTGCGCAACTCGTTACCATTCTCATCAACGCCGATATATGTGTTTGAGGTCTTATGACCCGTAGCGAGTGCTGTACCCGCAGCCGCCGAGTCGGTAACAAGGTGCGAAACCGAGTAGTTGGTTACGAAGTTGCGACTCTCAAACTGCGAGAAGTTGAGTCTTTCGATCTCACTCTTACCCTCCTTCACGGCATTATACTGCTCGGTGCCAAGGATATGATTAAAGCTCATACCGTCACCGATAAAGTAGAAGACATACTTCGGTTTCTTTGGTGCATCGGTATTCCACATCACCAAGAGTCCGGAGGCAATAAGCACCACCGAAAAACCGAGGCAACAAATGATAAATTTTACTGATTTCTTCATATCTTTTGGTGTTTTTGTTATTTATTGCTAATCTCTGCTGCGACCATTTATGAGTGCCACATAGTATAGTATCGAGGCGATAGCCGAGAGGGCTGCCACAAGGTAGGTACGAGCCGCCCAACGGAGCGACACCTCTGCACCCTCCAACTCCTGCGGTGAGAGTGTGCGACTCGAACGAAGCCACTCCAAAGCACGATCCGAGGCGTTATACTCCACCGGAAGGGTAACAATCGAGAAGAGTGCCGAAACGCACATCAAGCCTACGCCTATCCAGCACATAAGCTGACTACCACTCGAAGCGGTCATAATAAGACCTATGAGGATAAGCCAGGTGGCAGCTCGCGAGGAGAAGTTCACAAGCGGAACAAGTGCCGAGCGCATCTGCAACGGAGCATATCCCTGCGCGTGTTGCACAGCGTGACCACACTCGTGACAAGCAATTGCTGCTGCGGTAATAGAGCGACCATTATAGACCTCGTCAGAGAGATTTACGGTCATATTTTGAGGGTTGAAGTGGTCGGTAAGATATCCGCCCGTATGGGTTATCTTCACATTGCGAACACCGTAGGCATCTAACATCTTTTGAGCAATCTCTGCACCCGTAAGTCCTGCGGGGAGTGCCACCTTCGAGTACTTCGACACGACAGAGCGGAGTCGCCACTGCACCAACAGACCAAGCACTCCGACAATTATCACCATAATAAATGCCTCACTTGTGGTGAGATTTGTCATTATGGCGTGATTTTCGCCCGCATAATCTGCGGTAAGAAGTGATAAAAACATAATCTTATATACTTTTTTAGTTGTTATTCGTTCTATATTACGGACAAAAATAAGAAAAATTGTTTAAATTTGCGAAAAAGATTGTCATTGAAGATGGGAAAACAGACTTTTACAACAGAAGATAGGCGATTTATGCAGATGGCAATAGATCTCTCTATCGAAAATGTCAAGAATGGCGGAGGTCCTTTTGGAGCTGTCATTGTGCGCAATGGTGAAGTCGTTGCCACCGGAACAAACCGCGTAACCGCAAACAATGACCCTACTGCACACGCCGAGGTGAGTGCTATCCGTTCTGCCTGCGCCAAGGAGCAGAACTTCAAACTTACGGGTTGCACCTGCTACACCTCGTGCGAACCTTGCCCGATGTGCCTCTCGGCACTCTACTGGGCGGGTGTCGAGCGAATCGTATATGGCAACACCAAAGATGATGCAAAGGCGATAAATTTCGACGACTCATTCATCTACGATGAGATTGCCAAACCTTACGCACAACGCACAATTCCCGCTGTGAATTTTATGCGCGAGGAGGCTCTTGCAGCCTTCCGCCTGTGGGCTGAAAGCGAAGATAAAGTTGTCTATTAAAATTCTTAACACCCCTAACTCAAACGGATTTGAATCTACCTCGCTTCATAGCTCGTCGCACAGCCACCGACCGATCAACACCGCAAAATGCGATGGTGCATATCGCCACCGTTGCTGTTGCTGTGAGTATCGCTGTGGTCATCATCAGCATTGCTGTAATGCAGGGTTTCCGTATGGAGATTACGAAGTTGGTATCGGGTAGTGTCGCCGATATCTCGGTGATGGATTTTCGTTCTATGCGCCAACCCGAGAGCCACCCCATAACCGACAGCGAGGAGCTTCGCAACCTTATAACCTCGAATAGCAACATCGACAAAGTCGAGCGATATGCTCTGCGAGGGGCAATTCTACGCACCAAGAGCGGAAGCAGGGGTATTGCCATCAAAGGTATTGACTCCACAGCCGATCTCTCGCACTACAACGAGCGTCTTATCGAGGGTATAATGCCTCGTTTCGAGGAGAGTCGCCACAAGGAGATTGCCATTGCCGAGAGCGTAGCCAAGAGTCTGAACATCTCAACAAACAACCGCATAGAGATAATACTCATCGAGCAGGGCGCACCTCGCCGAGAGCTGTTCAAGGTGTGCGGCATCTACCGTTCGGCACTCGGAGAGGCGGGGGCAAAGGTTGTTCTGACAGATATACGCAATGTGCAGAAGTTGAATGGTTGGGACAACTCGCAAATCACGGGTTACGCCCTACTCACCACGCACCCCGAACTTGTACTCGAAACTTCGGCTACGATAAACTCCCGACTCCTGTACGAGTACGAGGGCGAGGAGAGTGTCGCAGCGATAAGTTCGCAGGAGAGTCACGCCGACATCTTCTCGTGGCTCGAAACCCACGATGTAAACACATTGGTAATACTCTCTATAATGCTCATAGTGGCTATCTTCAATATGGCGACAGCACTGCTAATTCTGGTATTGGAACGCACACGAATGATAGGCTCACTCAAAGCTATGGGTATGACAAATGGCGAGATTCGCAAGATATTTACCCATCGTGCCGCAAGGGTTATGTGGTGGGGTATTGTTGCAGGAAACATCGTGGCGATAGCACTGTTGCTTGCACAGCAACATCTGCACCTTATAAAGCTTGATGAATCGGGTTACTTCCTAAACGAGGTACCCGTATCACTCGATGCGTGGTGGATTGTGGGTGTAAATATGCTCTTTATGGGCATTGTAGCCATCGTTATGCACCTCTCAACCCGAGTAGTGCAACACATAAAGGTTGCCGATGCAATAAAATTTCAGTAACTTTGCGCCACTAAACGACTTTTACGCAACTCCGCAATGAGCAAGAACGAAACAAAGAGCGAGATGGTACGCGAGATGTTTAACGACATCGCACCCACATATGACAAACTCAACCACATCTTATCGTTGGACATAGATCGTCTGTGGCGACGCAATGTTGTACGCATCTTACGACGCAAGGGTGTGAAGCAGGTCTTGGATATGGCAACGGGCACAGGCGACCTGGCAATAGCAATAGCACGCAATATCGAGGGCAGCCAAATCTTCGCTGCCGACTTTTCGCGCGAGATGCTCGCCGTAGCACACAAGAAGGTGGAGGCTCTCGGACTCTCGGAGCAAATCTCTCTCCACGAGTGCGATGCAGAGAATATCTCCCTGCCCGATGATGCAGTAGATGTTGCCACCGTAGCTTTCGGAGTGCGCAACTTCGAGCGTCAGCAGAAGGCTCTCACCGAGATAAAGCGCACCATCAAACCGGGCGGACACCTTGTAGTCTTGGAGTTCTCGAATCCAAAATGCGCCTTTGTACGATTTATCTATCGCCTCTACTCGCACTACATTCTGCCTGCTATCGGCAAGGTTATCTCAAAGCACAACTCTGCCTACAAATATCTCCCCGAGTCGATAGACCAATTCCCTGCTCCCGAGACATTTATAGAGATGCTTCGCGAGGTAGGCTTTGATGATATCGAGCGACACTCGCAGAGTTTCGGCATTGCACAAATATATGTAGCACACAAAGCGTAATGAGAAGATTTATTCGATACATATCGTTGGCGATATTGCTCCTTTCGCTCTCGGTCGGAATGACAAGTTGTAATCAGCAACGCACTCCAAGACCGAAGTTCCAGGTCATATCGCTCGACAAAGTCAGTGGAACGCTGAATGATGGTTGGAAATTGACCTTGACCGTAGCCAACAACACCGCTACAAAGGTTACCATCACCAATGCCGATGCCACAATCTACTACAAGGGGCGTAAGGTGGGCATACTGACCCTCAACGGAGAGGTTGTTCTGCCACGACGACAGTGCAGCAAGGTAGAGGTTCCTCTGCGAGCAAAGTTCTCCTACGCAGCACTACCGCTTCTCGGCAAGGTGCGTTCAGGCGACCTGACGGATATCACGGTGGACTACTCTTTCGCCATAAGTGCCATCTCACGCCATCGCACATTCGAGCAGCAGGGTGTATCCCTCGAAGCACTTGCCAAACAGTTTAACCTCGGACTAAAAAAATAGACCCAAATGAAGAGATTTTTCGCAATATCGGCAATGTTACTCTTTGCCGCCACCACTATGGCGCAGAACGACACCGTCGCACTTTCGCTCAAAGAGCGTTTGGCGCGACCTGCCCAGAAGGACTCCCTAACCGTCATAAACCAGACCATAAACATCGTGGAGAATGGTGATGCAGCACCAATCGTTGATGCCAACCTCAAAGGTCAGACCAAGTGGGTAAGCGGTTATCGCATTGTGATATTTATGAATATGACTCCGTCGGCTCGTCGTGATGCTGTTGCAGCGCAGGAGAGTTTCTCGGCACTCTTTCCTAACGAGCATACCTACCTCTTCTACGAAAACCCATACTTCAAGGTTACCGTCGGAAACTGCACCTCGCAGGAGGAGGCTCTCATACTCCTCGGAAAGATACGCCACGCATTTCCAAAGGCATTCATAATGCGTGAGAATATCCCTATCAGCGAATTATCACGATAAAATATCCACTTCGGTGCATTTTTTTGCGTGAAAATTTGCTTTTTAGAGATTGGCTACTTAATTTTGTTACAAGCAAAACGGAATAACGGAAGTTTTTCCAAGTTATAAACCTTAAAATTTTTACTACTATGAAGAAGATTTTTTCGTTGGCTGCTATCGTTTTGGCTGCTGTAGTTATGGTTGGTTGTTGTGGTACTCCTAAAAAGGCTGCTGCTCCCGAGTGCCCTACCTGCACCGAGTGTCCTGTGAAAGAGACTTGCCCAAAGACAGGCAATTGCGCAGAGTGCCCATCGAAGGAGGTTTGCCCAAAGGCAACTTGCACAGAGACTCCTGCTGCTCCGGCAGAGACTCCTGCACAGCCTGCACAGTAATTCAACCGTGCATTGCGAAATAGGAGGCTATTCCACTTGGAATTGCCTCCTACTTTTATACCCAAAAACCTAACTCTATCTACTCCTTACCACTCTGCATCAAATAGTCCACAAAGTCCATAACCTCCGCAGAGTTCTCTCCCAACCAACCGCTGTTGGCATTGCAGGCAGTCTGCACCTTCACGAAGTCGATATATTTGAGATGCACCCTCTCTCCCGAGCCATCTATCGCATTCGCTATCTTGAAGCGGTTATACCCTACCCCCTTCAACTCGACCATATCCGTAGTCGAGATATTGTCGGCATAACCCCAATCGTAGGCGAGTTGCTCCCAATATAGACCCTCATTCGAACTGTCGTAGTTGCGCTCTTTGAGGCGTGTTCCTCGCAGAGTATAACTCTTGCCCTCAATCCACGACGGGTAGTAGTAATCTTGGTTATGTGTCGCTTTAAGATACTCTATCTCGCCACTGCGACCCTCGCTATCTCGCCACTGCACCGACATTGCCCTATCCGCAGGACGGTAGTATGTCACAGCATATTCGCGCTTTGTTTCGCTCTTACCCGACTCCGAGCCTGCAAGTTCATACCAGGTATCGTTAGGCTCTCCGTCGCCATTCTCGTCCTGCATAACCCATACAATACCCGGTTCCGACGAGCCATCGAATTGGTTGCCTGCAATAGCCAAGTCGTAACCGCCCGTATTCACAATGCTATGGTCGAAACCCACAACGATATAACCTCCAAAGCCTCCAAGCGACACCCACGAGCCAAGCGAGAGTCGTTTTGTAGCGTATTCGACAGCTCTCTCGGGTGTAGTCTGCGAGCCATCGAAACCGCCCACCTTACCGTCGTTTATAAACTGACCCGGTGCAGGCGTATATTCATAGACTCTGCTCCACGACGGAGAAGATTGGGTTGTGGCTGCGCGGTAGTATCTATCCTCGTTGGAGTGCACCGTAACAACGAACTTCTGCCTATGCTCCTCTACCCCATTCGGGCGTGTAATGGCGGCTGTAAGCACAATTTCATATACCCCCAACTCCGATCTGTCGAAGATGTATATCGGCTCTGCGCCCTGCCATAGCACCTCCTCGCCAAGAGTAAAGGTGTATTGCAGATTATTTCTCAAAGTATAGGTTACGGGTGCCAATCGTGCCCTTCTGCCGGCAGTAAGACTCAACTCTGTGCTACCAAAACTCCACTCAAAAGGCATCTCCTCGACAACCTCTATCGTAGTCTTGACACTCGCCTTGCCATCTTCGTTCTCGGCACGCACCTCCAAATTATACCTGCCGACAACCAGACCTTCAAAGGTAAAGTTCAACTCTCTGCCTACGACCTCTCCATCGAGAAGCCACTCCACAACAGTCGGCAACGAGATTGTACGCATCGCGGCTTTGAGTGCAAGGTTATCACCCTTAACCACCGTAAAACCCTCCTCGGCACCCGCCAACGAGAGCGACGGAATCTCCAACTCCACGACATCGACCCTCATCTGCTTGGTTGCCGAGCCGACCTCATTGGCAACCGTCAGTGAGATATAGTTGCTGCCAATCTCCTCCGTATCATCGAAGACAAAGGCTCGCTCGGTGCCAACCTCCACACCACCGATACTCCACGAATAGGTAGCACCCTCATCGTTAGTATAACGGGGCGCAATTCGCAATTCGCCATACTGCTTGACGGTGTATATACCCGTTGGTGAATCGAGCACAATCTGCGGAGTCTTATCCTCAAACACCTCGTCTATATTACACGAAGTGAAGAGAAGGGATACGCATAGTATGTAGAGCCATCGTCGCATCATATCTATTCCAAAAGGCATCTCTTTCAAGCATTAAACAAAAAACTCACCCGCAGTGCAATACTTTGCTACCCACAGGTGAGTTTTATGCTACCAATAGATTGAACTTTTCTACCTTCAAAGCGAGATTCAACCTCTCGATAAGCCCCCGACGCCTGCGGTAACTATATCCACTTATTATGGTAGGTCTTCTGACTTATCCCGTTTATCACACCTTCCCGGTGCAAACCAGTGGCACAAAGCGATAAACTATTGAGGAATTACAGCAGCAGGTACTGTCCCGGAATCTCACCGAGTTCCCTTTTAATTCGACATCTGTCGAAACCATAACCGATGCAAAGGTAGTGATTTTTTCCATTCGCCTAACAACTACGCCTACATTTTTTTATTTTTTCCTCTTCGGCGTTGCAGTTCTATATACTCGGCATAGACTATTCGCGTATGCGGATTGGAGGATATTATCTCCTGACGCAACGCCTTCACACCATAAGGTATGCCGAGAAAACGACGGGGAATACGATAGACTATCTGACGCAGAGTATCCACACTCCTCACACTACACCTCACATCTGACCCACGAATTTCGCCCTCGACACTTACCCAGGCATCGCTCCACGAGAAGAGCGAAAGGGTATCTCGCACGACAATACCCAGCACCTCGCGCTCCACAACCGTATCGCGCTTAACCGTCTGCACCTCAACCTCTGTGGCGGACATCGAAGAGGTAAGACTCTCGACACGCCGCAGTTTTATGCCGAGGTCACGAATACGCTTGACATCCTCTTCGTGAAGTTGGCGCATCTCGTCGAGTCGAACTCTCAACGACTGCACCGAGGCTGCTGATTCATCATAGCGGGTACGATAGAGTTTAACTTTAGAGGATAGTACCTCCTGATTGTTTTCGAGGCGATCAACCTCATTTAGTGCGCGTCGCAAAACAGCAACGCCGACGATGAGTGCAATCGTTGCACCCAACGAGTAGTAAAACAGTATTTTTCTCATAAACAAAAAGGGATTTGCGACAAATATAATACATCGCAAACCCCTTGTGTTTATATTTTTTATAGAAATTCTTTCTTATCGCTCTGTATCAGCCACTTGGCGAGCCAATTTTTCGGCTACGATATCCATATAAGCCTTTGATGCAAACGACAGAATAGATGTTATGCCACGATAATCGACCGTAAAGAGTTCCTTTGCCGAAAGCAGATCCTCCTCCATTATCGCTCCGCGAGTAACACTTCTACGACCCATCTCCGCCACACCAAAAGCAATATCGAACTCAACACCCTCACCCATACGCGAGAAGCGTATCTCATCATCGAACACTGCCACCACCGGCGCTCCGTCTATGGCAACAATCTCTCCCTCATCACTGCGCCACATCGAGACACTCCTGTCCGTCGCAACTGCCCTCGAACGCTCTATTTCGAGTAGCGACTCCTTTGCCGAGGTATTGCGCACGATGAACTCTCCCGAATAGTTGCACAGATGACATTGTGGTCGCAAGGCACGCAACGAGAACTCATCATACAGACACTCCAAAGGCTCCACCTCAAAATCCCCTCCGCCATAGCAACGCACAACGACCACATTCGCGTGTTGCGATGAGTATCCCTCCTCTCGCAGAGCCTCTGCCACTCTCAACTGCAACGCATCGTAAGTAACACCGCTTGGAGTCATCAACACAGCCTTAGAGAGTGCATCTAATCGAGCGAGATGTTGCTCGATATGGCGTACCTCAAAGCCTTTGCAGCGGATATGTTCGTATATGTAGGGGTATGGAGTCATTACAACATAAATATTTTGAGCAACAGTTCTCGGAGCAACTCTCCACTCGAAGCACCACCGTCGTCGATACCTTTGCTCTTGGCATCATACTCGCAGGTCAGACCGAGAATCTTAAAGACCTTCTGATTAGGCCACCTCGATGCTCGGCGCACAACCTCTTTGAGGAAGTAGGGGCTGTTCAATCGCATAATCTTACACAACTCCATATCCGTTGGCATTTGTCGCCCTCCACGACGCGCGTCCCACGACACATAGTTGTAGATAAAGAGCTGACGGAATGAGTCGTAGAGCACCTTCACACTCAACAACAGCGGATATGCCTTCGGATTTTCGCCCATATACTGCGCTATGCGCAACGCCTTCTCCACATCGCCATCGAGCACCGCATTCGAGAGCTCGAAGTTGTTGAATTGGCGCGATATGCCGATATACTGCTCGATATCTGCCGGTGTAACACTCTTACGGTCGGCAGGCAACGACACTGCAATCTTTTCAAGTTCGTTGCTTATCTTGGCGATATCCATACCGAGGTGTGCCACCAAAATTTTACTGCTTGCCGAGTCGAGATTGAGTCCTTTGCGCTTGGCAAATCCTGCAAGCCAACGCTCCGCCTCGTAGTCGCGTGGCGATACCGAGTCGAAGACCACGCCATTTGCCTTTATGCTCTTGTAGAGTTGCGAGCGACGGTCAAGGCTCTTACCCTTGTGGCAGAGCACCAAGATTGTCGAACGCTGTGGCGAGGAGGTGTAGGAGGCGAGTTGGTCTATCTTGTCGAGTTGCTGTGCCTCTTTCACGATTATCGCCTCATACTCGCCCATCATCGGCAGCTGTCGGCAGTAACTCGCCACCAAACCACCATTCGTATCGTTTCCGTAGAGTGTGATTTGGTTGAAAGAGCGCATCGACTCCTCCATTATGCCATTCGAGAGTGCATCGCACAACGCATCTATAAAGTAGTACTCCTCGCCCTGCAAAAGGTATATGGGAGCAAACTTTCGCGCTGCGATATCGCCCATTATGCGTGTAAAATCGGCCTCACACGAGGCAAACGAAACCTTCTCGGCCATAGTTTATATCGTATCTTTCGTTATTTTAAGGATATTTTCGGTATGCTCATTCACCCTGAAACGCTCATCGGTACGCTGACCCACCACCCAGACGATATCCTCGCCCGAGAGGAGTACGAACTGTCGGCTGCGCTCCACGAGAGGCACCTTGTGGTCGGTGAGGTAGTCGCCCACCTTCTTTCTGCCCGCCATTCCAAACGGTATGAAGCTGTCGCCCTCACGCCAACGACGCAGACGCAACGGATATTGCAACTTCGACTCATCGAGCAACGCCACATTCGATGGCAGATTATACTCCGAAACATTATCTATGTCGGTATGCTCGTAGTAGAGCACCGAATTTCCGCAATAACTTCGCATAGCCAAGGCATCGACCTCCACCTCGCAGTCATCGTCCTCGGTTATGCGTGTAACCATTATATCTCCTCTGTCGAGGTAGG
>JAEIGA010014672.1_pt1 | contig 11920 bp, 9 predicted proteins | sample 9270691 | NCBI WGS metagenome assembly JAEIGA01 (sample SAMN17057246, study PRJNA624740) | gut metagenome | biome: biome; isolation source: fecal sample | host: Bos grunniens | place: China: Xizang | collected 2019
ACCATGTGCAGGTGGCCGATATCAAGGCCATCAGTGGCCCTACCGTGACTCTTTATAAGGTTTATCCTGCAAAGGGTGTCAAGGTTGCCGCCATCAGAAATCTTCATGAGGATATAGCTGTGGCTTTGGGATCCGGTACTATTCGTGCACATACATTGACAGATTCTGTAGGGTTGGAAGTGCCTAATATGACCCGATCTCTTGTGCCAATCAAGTCTCTTGTGTCATCTCCGGAGTTCAAGGAGAGCAAGGCTGAGCTTCCGATTGCCATCGGTAGTACCATCGAAGGAAAGACAAAGGTTTTCGACCTTGCAAAAGCGCCACATCTGCTTGTGGCCGGCTCAACCAATCAGGGTAAATCTGTGGGACTCAATGTTATAGCAGCGTCACTCTTGTATGCCAAGAGACCGTCGGAACTGAAGATGATATTCATTGACCCTAAGGGCACAGAGTTTACACCTTATAGGAATCTGTACCGTCACTATCTGGCGGTGACTACAACTGCCGATAGTGAGGAAGACGAAATCGAGCGTTCGATTGCTATCAAGGAAAAAGATGCTGATACAGTCCTGAAAGCCCTATGTCTTGAGATGAAGGAACGATATGAACTGCTGCGTCAGGCCGGATCATGTCCTAACATCAAGACCTACAATCAGAAGTTCCTTGATAAGAAACTCCGTCCGGATCTGGGACATCGATACCTTCCATATATCGTTGCCGTTATCGATGAGTACGCCCAGCTTACTCTTGTCACCTCCGGTAAGCCTGAAGCAAGGAATGTAAGCCGAAGCATTACTGCTTCTATTATAAGCCTTGCCCAGATGGGACGAGCAGCAGGTATCCATATGATTATCGCCACTCAGACTCCTCGTAAGGATGTCATCTCAGGTATGATTAAGGCGAATTTCCCGACGATGATTTCCTTCAAGGTAGCCAACTCAACAGAGTCGCAGGTCGTTCTTGATAATATGGGAGCAGAGAAGCTTATAGGTAATGGCGACATGCTCTTCTCTCAGAACGCAAACATGGAGAGAATCCAGTGCGGCTATATAGGACCGGAGGAAATCAATGCGCTCACTAAGTCGATCGAGGCTCAGAAGGGTGCACAGAAGAGCTACAGTACCCCATACTACCTGCCTGAAGTGAAGGAAGAAGAAAGCGATTCCGAAGAAGGAGGACTTGTAGATATGAAGAAAATCGACCCGAACTTTGCAGATGCTGCAAGATTAGTTGTAACTTCGGGACGTGCTTCTACCTCGTACCTTCAGACACAGATGGGAATGGGATTCGCCAGATCGGCCAGAGTGATGTCCCAGCTTGAGGCTGCTGGAATCGTCGGTCCGCAGGATCCTAGGAGTAAGAATAGGGAAGTGCTTGTCAAGAACTTCACCGAACTGGATGAGATATTAAAGAGATATTTAAAGTAGAGATATACATGGAGAATTTGAAACAACAGTTTAAGGAAAGACTCCTTTCAACTAATAGAGATGGCATGGAGAACGTAATCAAACATCTTGAGCGTCTTGGCTTCTTCACAGCCCCTGCATCCACCAAGTTCCATCTCAACGTCAAGGGAGGATTGATGCAGCACTCCTGGAACGTATGTAACACAGCTCTGATGCTTCGCGAGCAGATGATTCAGATGAAGCCGGAACTGGCTGAGAAACTGCCGGTGGAGAGTGTCATCATCGCATCTCTTCTTCATGATGTATGTAAGTCGAACATATATAAGGATGCCATCCTTAACCGTAAGAACGACCAGGGTTACTGGGAGAAGGTGCCTGGATTCGAAGTAGACTACTCCAGCCTTCCTCTCGGACATGGAGAGAAGTCTGTCATTATGCTGCTTACCCTAGGGCTAAAGCTGACCAGAGATGAGATGTTAGCCATCCGTTGGCACATGACCGCATGGGAGCTTGCCTTCCATAGCCCAGAGCAGAAATCTAATCTTCAGATAGCAAGAGATACTGCCCCTCTATGTACAATCATTCAGGCTGCAGATGGCTTGTCAAGCGCTTTGCTGGAGGATTAATAATATTGTTATGTTCGATTTTATAAGAGGATTATTCAAACCCAGGCGTAGCTTCTGGGTTTTTGTTATAACTGACGATTATTTGCTGGGGTATCATGCAACCAGTAAGTACGAGCGTGCTTTAACATCCGGTTGTACATATGATAAATTAAACAAATTGGAGGTGTTGAGACGCTGGAATCCAGGAGATTTTCAGAATGGATTCATATCCTCACCTGATAGTGTGAAGTCTGTAATTGTGGGACTCTTTCAGGAAAATGAGTTAAACAATTGCTATAAGCATTCAGCTACTGTCATATTCCCTAAGACAACTAGTTCAGTCCATATGAAGTTCATTGTGGATGTACTTAAAGACCAAGGATTCAAGGAGGTCAATGTGTACAATCCTGAGGTGGAGATTTCATCCCCATCTAAAAGAACAATGACTTTAGAAGAACGTTTGTCGTTTGTTGAACGACTCAAGCATGCTGCGTTGATAGATGAGTATCCATTATATTGGGATGGAATTGCATATGATCTCTTGGCCAATGAAGATTTAAACTATGTATCGCTAGGATGCATACACTGTGGCTGCGATATTGTAGAGATTAATTATGATATGAATACCATCTTTCCAAATACTACGGGAAAAGGAACAATATATATCTGTCCAAAATGTATGAAACAACAACGACATAAACGTCGCGGCACATATATGACGGCTAAACAGTAATGAGTTAACTTGGATGATTCACTCTTAGCTTAACTTCGACTTCTTCTGCCCCGGTAGGTTGCGAATCAGCCTATCGGGGCCGTCTTTTTTTTAGCGAACATTGTGTTCGCTAAAGCCCTGTAGCTTTGTCTCCATAAGAGTAACAAAATTTAATCTTCTCGAGTACATATATATGGGTATTGCCACATTTTGGCACAATGGGACCATATTTTTGCACCATAATCTAAAGTTATGACTGAATCACAGCTTAATGAGCACTTCCCGGAGCTGAGTGTGATGGACTTTAAGGTCCTTTGTAATATTGCTTATCATGGTGAGGTTCCGAGCAGCTATACGCTTAGGAACATTGCCTCGCGTTCGCGTGTCAGTTATGATAATGTGAATGAAGCGCTCTCACGTTTGCGCAAGACACCCTACCTGCAAGGGAACAGGGTGACTCCACGTTACTTCTTCAAGGTGGTGAAGGTGATGATGGAGAATATCCCTCAGTGGGAAGACTCGTTCAAGTCATTGCAGAACTTCAGGTATGAGTCTTCGACCTACCTATGGGAGCTCGGCAAAATGGTTGCAGAGGAGGATTGGCGTGGAGCTGCTTCATTGAGAAGACCATCCATGGGTTATTCTTATGGACATGATAACGGGATGTGTCTTGAGCAATACATAGGAGAACTGGCTTTCAATGAGGAAGCCTCACCGCTGCTGACCATACTGAGTGATAATGAACTCTACAAGCTTGTGGAGCAACTGTTAGAAGACCGCCTTCGTGAGAATACGATCTCTAATGATTTTATTGAGACTGTCGAGGGATTGCTGGAAAGGGAAGGAATTAGTTCTGATGAGACTGGTGATGTCATCGGCGCCTACCGTTATTTCATGGAGGGCAACCTGACATTGCCGCCTCCGTCATCTAGTAGAAAGAAATTTCGGGAGTCAATGTGGTCGCTTGGATGCAGGGCCATCAGTCTTCTCTACGGAGATAATCTGAAACAGTCGCTGGATGTCTTCACCGCAGCTCTGCAGGAGCATGACCTGGTTAGCAGGATACCAGGGTCTTTCAATAGTCAGATTCTGTCATTCTATTATGCCATCTGTCTTCTTCGCTGCGCAAAGTCATCAATCTTTGATAAGGCGGACATTGATGGCAGGATAGAGAAACTGCTCAAGAATAGGGACGTGTATTACGGACGTGCTCTTGCAGCCACACGTATCCTTCTGACTTATGCAAAGAACGAGGAGGACCGCTGCGGCGCTTTTGTCGCCAAGGAGGTAAAGACCATGGTGGAAGAGGACAACTGCCCTCTGACAAGGATATTTGCAGATCTGCTGATGGGTTACTTCAAATGCAATGTGGGAGAATATGCTTCAGCTATCCCGGCTTTATCGATACTTCGTCACGAGGTGTCTACCTTCTATCCTATAGGTACGAAGGAGAGGGCCGACCTGCGTATAGCCTTCGGCGGACAGCCGCTCCTGAATGCGGCACGTCGACGAGATGGCTGGGAGATCCTCTTCAGCAATATCCATAGGAATATCCTTGAAAGCCAGAAGGCTGAAAAGAGGCTGATCTACTTTATGGATGGTCTTCAGCTTCAGAATATAGTCGAGCAGACACGTCTTGAAGACGGTTCCTGGGATGGTGGCATCTCCGTTTCAAGGAAGCAGTTCCTTGATGAAGGATTTGAGTCGATGAATGATGCGGATAGGAAGATTGCCGCGAAGATGAGGGTCCCGTCAGCAGAGCTGCATGCGGCAAACATCATCTTTGAGGAGTTATGCTCCAGCGACAGGATCTTCACCGGAGAGCCTTATGCCCAGCCGTTCATTCCTGCAGAGGTGGAAGTGGTAAGCCCGTATCTGTCATTCAGGACTTCTGGATGTGATATTCACATATCTTCCAATGTTCAGTTGGACAATAATCTGCAGATCAAGGATAAGTGCATCGTTTCTCATGAAGGAGATAACAGATACAAGGCTATAATGCTCACAGACCTGCAGCGGGATATCCTATCTCGTGCTCTCTCGTCGCCTCTGCTCCCGCTGCATGCGGCTTCGGAGGTGAGGGCTCTGGCCGAGAGGCTTGAGGGAATACTTGATGTGGAGTGTGACCTTATGAACGCAGATAATATCCAGTCAGTCGAGGGTGAGGGAAAGATAGCAATCAGGATCACCCCGGATGATAATGAGAAGGATTATGTGGTGCAGATGCTGGCAGCTCCACTGCCTGATGGTCAGATACGATTCCCGGCTGGTGAGGGAGATGAGATTATCTACGATCAGAGCGATGGACAGACTGTGGCTGTGAGCAGAGATCTCGCAGCAGAGCAGATAAACTATGAGATGCTCCATGATTTCATCCTCGAGCAGGTAGGTGATGTGTTCACTGACTTCATGACTGCAAGACTCTCCTCGTCACAGTCCCTGCTGACGTTGCTCGAATATGCCTATGAGCATCAGAGCGCATATATGCTTGAATGGCCTCAGGGAAGGGAGCTGAAATTCAAGGGTGTAATGAAGCCGGCTGATGTCAACGTGCAGGTCAGCACGCAGATGAACTGGTTTGAGATACAGGGAAAAGTCTATATACCTGGAGCTACGCTTTCTTTCCATGACCTTCTGTCCATGTACAGAAACTCCGATTATAAGGGATACATAAAGATTGGAGATAACGAGTACATGAAGATGACGGAGGCTCTGCGGAAGAATATCGAGCAGATTGAGAACGTCATCAAGGGGCATGACCGTTCGTCCGGTTGCGAGACAGTCGGTAAGTACGACGTTGGCAGACTCGCTGAAATCCTTGGTGACGACGGCGGCCTCCACGCGCAGATGGATGAGGAGTTCCTTACTCTGCTGCGTCGTATGCGTGAGGCATATGATACTACACCAGAGGTGCCGTCAACCCTCAATGCAACGCTGAGAGATTATCAGAGAGAGGGCTTTGAGTGGCTTGCTAGGCTTACTTCATGGGGAGCTGGTGCCTGTCTGGCGGATGATATGGGTCTAGGAAAGACTCTTCAGGGCATTGCACTCATGCTTCACAGACAGAGTGAGGGACCGTCACTGGTTGTGGCTCCGAAGTCGCTGGTACTCAACTGGGAGAATGAACTTCATAAGTTCGCTCCGTCATTGAACCCTATCAACCTCAATAAGGCCAAGAACAAAAGGGAGGATATAGAGAAGGCCAAAGCGGGTGATATTGTCATCACCACGTATGGAGTCTTGGTGACACAGAAGGATTACCTCTGCTCTAAGAAGTGGAATGTGATATGTCTGGATGAGGCACATGCGATCAAGAACAGGATGACTAGGACGTCTCGTGCCGCTATGTCGCTTGATGGTCAGGCGAGGGTTATCCTGACGGGAACCCCTCTGCAGAACCATCTGGGTGAGATGTGGAACCTCTTCCAGTTCATCAACCCTGGAATGCTCGGCCCTTGGCAGCAGTTCGTGGATAAGTACATCAAGTCTCCTTGGGATGACATCATCCAGAAGGAGCTTAAGGACAGGACGGTGCCGTTTATTCTGAGAAGAACGAAGGAGGAAGTGCTGGATGATCTGCCTGAGAAGATCAGCTATGAGCAGATGGTGGAGCTGAACCCGGAGGAGATGCAGATATACGAGAAGATCCGTAAGGATGTGGAACTGAAGTTCAAGAAACGCAAGACCAAGGCCGAGAGAGAGGCGGCTGCTAGTCTGGATCTGAGTTTCTTCCAGGAACTCACCAAGCTGCGTCTACTGGCCAACTCCACTTCGCTTGTCTATCCGGAGTGGAAGCCGGAGTCCTCGAAGGTGGCTGCATTAAAGGATATACTTACATCCCTGAGTTCTCGAAAGGATAATCGGGTGCTGATATTCAGTCAGTTCACCAGCTTCCTCTCTCAGATAGGGACGATGATGAAGGATTCCGGATTCGAATACTTGTACCTGGACGGCCAGACACCTCTTGATGAGCGTCAGAGGCTCGTGGATAGCTTCCAGGAAGGGGAGTGCCAGTTCTTCCTCATCAGTCTTAAAGCTGGCGGATTGGGACTGAACCTCACTGCGGCGAACTACGTCATCCTCATGGATCCTTGGTGGAACCCTTCTATCGAGGACCAGGCAACAGACCGTGCCCACAGGATCGGTCAGGAGAGAAACGTGACGGTCATCCGTCTGGTGAGTGCGAATACCATTGAGGAGAAGATCCTCAAACTACACGAGCAGAAGCAGGATCTCTCAGATAGGATGCTGGAGGGAACATCCGGAACAGCCTCCCTCACGATGGATGAGATTCTTGATATGGTGTCACCTTATAGATAGTAGATATGGAATTTATAGAGTTTCTGGAGAATGAGATAGAGACCCGTCTGCAAGGCTGCGGAATGCGTGTGGTTATCTTTGAGGGTGACGATGACTTTGTAGCGAAGTATACCATGCCCGGGGAGTTCGTTATAACCTTAACCGTAGCAAAAGAGGATGAGGTCGTCATGAAGATGACACAGGCTGCTGAACCTATTGCTCGGTTTAGTGAGATGTACATGGACGGGGCTCTTCACTATGAGATCGGCAAGTTGTTTCTTGAGCTACCTGGTGTATTTTCTTTTATGACTGAGAATACAGACATCAGGGCCAAAAGAATGATAGGAATGCTGATGCATGAGATTTATGGAAGACATAATGTCTACGCAATCAATGTAAATGAGGAAAACATACGCGTCGATACGCGTGCCGGACGGTTCTACTTCAACTACACTGATTTCAATGTCAGTGTAAAGAAAGAAATCGAACTGATAGACAGATGCATGAGAAAACCCTTGAGAAAACTGATATTGAAATGATACGTGAGAAAATACAGAATCTGATTCGCGAGATGAGTCGCGGAGCTTATGAAAGGGAAGAGGTCATTGCACTTAGTCTGCTCAGCGCATTTGCAGGTGAGAGTATCTTCCTGCTCGGGCTTCCGGGAGTAGGTAAGAGTATGGTGGCTAGGAGACTTAAGTCAGCCTTCAAGGACAGCACCTGCTTTGAGTATCTGATGAGCCGCTTCAGTACTCCGGATGAAATCTTCGGTCCGGTTTCGATCAGTAAGCTCAAGGATAGTGACACCTATGAGAGAAGTGTCGATGGATACCTGCCTTCTGCAGATGTCGTCTTCTTGGATGAGATATGGAAGGCAGGTCCCGCAATTCAGAATTCGCTGCTGACAGCTCTGAATGAGAAGATATTCCATAATGGTAAGAAGGACATAAGTCTACCGCTTAAAGGTATCATCGCTGCGTCTAACGAGCTGCCTGCCGAAGGAGAGGGTTTGGAAGCTCTGTGGGACCGATTCCTGATCAGATATATAGTGCAGCCGATCAGTGACAAGGGGGCATTCATGAAGCTGATCGGTGGTGAGAGGAATGTCTTCAGCATACCTGAGGGGCTTGCCCTCAGTGATGAGGAATACAATGCAGTTACTGAACAGATGCAATCCGTGACTGTCCCCATGAGGGTGATGGAAGCCCTGTATGAGTTGAGAAGTCTGTATGCCAAGCGATATGCCAATCGTGAAGAAGAGGAAGATGAGGCTGACTCGTATCCGTATATCTCAGACAGAAGATGGAAGAAGATCGTCGGCATATTACGTGCAAGTGCGTTCCTGAACGGAAGGGACGAAGTTGATATCAGCGATTGCCTCCTGTTGGAGCATATGCTTTGGGATAAGGATGAGCAGATAGGTGTTGTAAATAAGGACGTAGCTGAGATGGTTGTTTCGGCCAGTGTAAAGATGAACCTATCTAAGGGGTCTGCTAGAACTCCTATTGAACAGATATGTACTGCTGATGGAGGGAGTAGCTATATCATAGTTGCCGGTAGGGAGGAACTGCTGATTAGCAAGGATGATTATCAGAGGTTGGAAAGCGGAGAAGTTACTTATGGACGTTTTGCAAGCAGTAACAGGATTATAGTATCTGATGGAGCGGGAGACTTCAGACTTAAGTGCGAGAAGCCGGGAACGGTGACTATAAATACATTCTGCTATCAGCTTAAGAAGCAGACAGTAAAGGGAAATGTCACGGTTGAAGACTATCTCGCTACTCCTGATTACCTGAATAAGCTTATATCAGAGAATATCTTCCTTCGCCCACAAATAGATGATTATCCATATGTCAAGGCGGTCGCTGGAAGATTCAAAGGGTTCCGTAAATGAAGTACTCAGGATACATAGATGGCTTGCTCGCTGAAGCTGCCTTTGCTAAAAAAACGGGAGATGTGAGCTGGCTGCAGAAGATGATGGAACAGGAAGAGGATCCCATAAAGAGGATTCTTTTGAGTGAGGTGTGTAGTGATGGGTTCATCAATGGAGTCAAGCGGAACTCTCAGTGGTTGAAAGATCAAAAGAACAGACTTGAGGCTATTGCATTGGATGAGCTGGAAGAAGAAACAACCGACAGGATAATCAGACAGGTGGAGGAGTCGCTGAAGAAAGATAAGGCTCAGCGGGAACACCAAGATGAAGACTCTGTGCCGCCATCAGACCTCTTGAAGGGTGATTCGTTTTTTAGTGAAGAAGATCAAGAGCAGGATTCAGGTCCCTTGATTCCGCTGGATGAGGATAATCCTAAAGAAGATCCCTCTAAGATGGATCAAGACGGTATGGCATCCGAGCAGGAAAAGCTGCCAGACCCGTATGGAGCTAATGAATCTGGATCCTTGAGGGAACAGTCAGATAAGGAGACAGATGATCAGTGGGAGAGGATGAGGTCTGAGGCGATGCAGAACTATAAGGAGAATCTCCAGAAGAAAGAGCAGGCAAAGCAGATGAATGACATATCCAAGTCCATGAATACCGATATTCCGGGATTTGGAAGAGGAAAGGCAGAGGAGGAAATCCGCAAGGCGGAGAATCAGATCCTGAAGAAGATACCCGCATCACTCAAGAAGCTAGCAAGGATGATAGGACGCACAGGTGGCTTTGATACTGAGATGGGTAAGACCTTCGGTAGGGCGTCAAAGAGTGATATCTCCGGAATAACGGTCGGTGATGACCTGAATTCGTTGCTGCCTTCTGAGATAGCCGTCCTTTCAGACAAAAGAACTCAAGACGTTTTCTATAAGAATTATGCGGAGAAACGGCTACAGGTATTCGCCTCAGCTTCAAGTGGAGAACAGAAGAAGCAGAGGCAGGATGGCCCTGTAATCATATGCCTGGATACGAGTAGTTCAATGAATGGAGAGCCGGCAAGGATCGCCCGCATGCTTACGATTGCAGTGAGTATATACGCCATGAGGCGAAGAAGAAAGGTGATGGTAGTCAAATACTCCAATAGCCATAGTATTGAGGCTTTCACCAAAAGGAGGGCGGATAGACCTCGGCTGATGAAGTTCTTGCAATGGACAGGGGTTGGCGGCAATAGTGAGAACAGGATGTTTGAAGACCTCTTTGAGAATGTGCTGCCTCAGGAACCGAAGTTCGATGCCGCAGATATACTCTGCATTTCTGATTTCGGTTGGGAGACACTCAATACAAAGGTTACGGAATTGATTGCTAAGGCTAAATCAAATGGCATGAAGTTCTATGGCCTTGTCGTAGGCCATAGGTCCTGGATGGGATATAGACACGAGAATGCCATTCAGGTCTGTGACTCCAAATGGCAGTGGATAAAAGGAGAATGCCAAAATATAGATGACAAATGTGCGAAAGATGATGCTGAATCATGAGATTTATCACCATCTTTGCAAATGTTTACTAAACAAACAATATTATGAGACACAAGAAGTTAAGAATCACAGAAGCGGACTATCTCAAGGCCAACAGAAGGGCCTCCAGACAGGAGGAGATAGAATCCCATGGTCATCCGGTCCAGGGACGCGCGATGATCCACAAGTCAAAGAAGGTTTACGACCGCAACCGAATCAAGAGGGCTGCCATCAAGAGCGATGACAGCTCTCATCTTTTTATAATGGACGATATACATCTTTAGACTATGCGATAATCATCAATATAGCAACGATGTCGAATAATACGGAATTAGGCAAATTCAAGAAAAAACAGTAATTTTGATGAAATTCTTGAATATACATTATAGCGACAGATAATACATCATGGAAAAGAATCTACTTCTCGGCGATAATTGGAAAGATAATTTAGCAGCAGTTTACGAGCACATCAAGAATGATTGCGCTTTGAGTGATTATGAGCTTAAGCATGGTAAGTATACCAGAGGAATTATTGTCGCAGATGACGAAACCGGTGAAATGCTCACCTTAGTTAAAGAAGCTCTCAAATACGACGAACTGGCCGCGGCTGGAAAAGTCAACGAAATAACAGTGGATGAGCAGTGGCCACTGGGTAGCACCGAAAAGTGTTGGGCCAAGCTGCTGGCTGAGGCTCGTAAGATCAATCACGGTTTGCTTGTTGTCAATGTGAATGACATCAGAATCTTTAATAAGCACACTTGGAGTATCAAACAGCTGGCAAAGCAGGAAGCTAAAGATTTGAAATTCAATGAATACGTGCTTCTTGTAATTAAGGATATTCCATGGACTAAAGTGAAAGAATACGCCAAGAAACACAATGAGGGACAGTTCGATGCAATGATGGATGTTTACCGTCGCATTAGGCCAGACAACGGCTGACCATGCTATCATTAGAAAACGTTAATAACATCTACGAGACAAATCACGGATTTCAATCCGATAATCCAGGCTGGCGTCGATATGACTGCCGGCCTGGATGCTATATCGAATAAGGTTAATTCACAACTATCGGGTGACTATCTAATCATAAAAGTTCTTATAGATTCCGATTTGACTATATCGAAAGGCCTTTCTAGAACAGGCTCCAGTGATGTGGTCCTAACGGCTAACTCATCATCTATGGTGAACTCCTCAGGAAGATTTGCAAACAGGTCTTCGACGGCCTCAGTTGTGCTGGCTCCATGACCAGTGTAGAACTCTAATCCTGGGAGAAATATGTGAAATTTTGGCCATACAGTGAACATGCGGCCATCTGTGGTAAGGTTTATCCTTACATTTAACCTAATCTTCATGTTTCCTTCTAATTTGTAAATTCAGCCTAAGTTGACGCGACTGATTACGTCTTGATTGATCTGTTTTTACAAGGACAGGGAAACCTGAGAAAGGCACCGAGCGGTGATACGTTCCGTTTTAGCTAGGACGGGACCTGAAAGTTTGACAAATATCGTCAAAAA
>JAEIGA010014673.1_pt1 | contig 11920 bp, 9 predicted proteins | sample 9270691 | NCBI WGS metagenome assembly JAEIGA01 (sample SAMN17057246, study PRJNA624740) | gut metagenome | biome: biome; isolation source: fecal sample | host: Bos grunniens | place: China: Xizang | collected 2019
AAACTCAACAAGTTGCATTTCCACCTCGTTGACAACCCTGCGTGGCGCATCGAGATTAAGAAATATCCTGAATTTGCAAAGATTGGAGGATTTCGCGGAGGCGACTCCAAACTTCACCCTATATACAGCCGTTTCAACCAAAAGTATGGCGGCTACTACACACAAGAAGAGTTGCGCGACATCGTAGCCTACGCAGCGGTACGTAATATCGAGGTGATACCCGAAATCGATATGCCTGGCCACAGCAAGGCTCTTGGTGTTGTGCACCCTGCAATTCTTTGCAACTACACACCCGATGTCAGCCAAACCAACGGCATCGACACGCGAAATGTTTGGTGTGTGGCCAAGGAGTCGAACTACGCCCTTATCGAAGATATTATCAAGGAGTTGGTCGATATTTTCCCATCGCAATATATTCACATCGGAGGCGACGAGGTGAATGTTTCGTTATGGAAGCCTTGTCCCGACTGTCAGAAGTTGATGAAGGAGAAGGGCTTGAAGGACGGACATCAGCTCGAACAACACTTCATCAACAGAGTGTCGGATATCCTGGCCAAATACAATCGAAAGTCGATGGTATGGGACGAAGCCGTAGAGGGTGGTTTGTTAGACAAATCGACCTTAGTTTGCGGATGGCGAAATAGAGGTCTTGGCTGGGAGACATCCACAAAGAATGGCTACCAGACAATAGTTATGCCGTCGAACACCTTCTACCTCGACAAACGACAGTCGCCAAACGAGCGCGGACATCGCTCAAAGGCTGGTGTTTCGCTCAAAACCATCTGCGATTTTTCTATTGATAACAAAACATTCACAGCTGAGCAGTGTTCCCATATTGCGGGTATCGAAGGTGCTTTTTGGAGCGAAATATACCTTGCCAACATCAATCAAAATGGTCATTTCTCTGACTACATAGAGTATATGATATTCCCACGTATATTTGCAGTATCGGAGTTGTCGTGGAGCAAAAATCGTCGTTCATACGACGAAATGACAATGCTCCTGAACAGCAGTTTCTACCACAAGTTGCGTTCGATGAGCGCTACATTCCGCCTCGAATCGCCGATGGTAAAGATCGAAAACGGAAAGATTCACGTCACCGTCAACGATGGCTCTAAAATATACTACAAAGATGTTCGCAACAACAAATGGTTTGAGTATCGCACACCTCTCGATGCTAAATTGGCCCCTTTTGTCACATTCCAAAGCCGATTGATGACCGGTTACAGCAACGATGTGGGCGCACCTGCATTCTATGTTTCGAAGAGACCGAAGTTGACATTGACGTCATCTATGCCATTCCATGCAAAGCGTAATGCGGAGTTGTGCGCTTCATACAAGGATGCAGCCTACACCACACGATGCGCCAAGGCGGGCGATTGGTTCGAGTTCCGATTCGAGCAACCTCTCAGCGCATCGTATATCCAAATACGCAACGGATACGAGCATCTCCACCGTTGCCTCATCTACAAAGGGCACATAGAGGTTTGCTACGATGGCAATACATTTGTTAATGTTGGCAAGCTCTACAATGGAATGTATACACTACGACCAAAAAAGAATCAACAAATATACGCTATCCGACTTGTTGCTGACCACATAAGCGACGCAGAGGATAAGGTTATCATCCAACCACTTGTTATCAAATAATTTTGTTGGTATCTTTGCTAAAATTTTAATGTTATGGAGAAGAAATTAGAGGGTACGGCACGACTTATTGAGGTTATGAATCGACTTCGCGTTGAGTGCCCGTGGGATAGAGAACAGACTATTCACTCATTGCGCAACAACACCATCGAGGAGACCTTCGAGCTGGTAGATGCCATCACCGACAACGACTTAGAGGGCATAAAAGAGGAGTTAGGAGATCTCTTCCTGCATATCGTGTTCTACTCGAAGATAGCAGAGGAGCAAGGAGCATTCGACCTTGCCGATGTTGCTAACGGAGTATGCGACAAGCTCATATACCGTCATCCACACGTTTATGGCGATGTGTTGGCTGAGTCACCGGAGGAGGTCAAGCAAAATTGGGAGGCTCTCAAACTCCGCAAGAAGGCCCGTAAGAGTGGCGTTCTCGGAGGCGTTCCACGCTCGCTGCCGGCAATGGTCAAGGCGTTCCGCATCAGTGAGAAGGCTGCGGCAGTTGGTTTCGATTGGGAGTCGGCAGAGGATGTTTGGGGCAAGGTGCACGAGGAGATTGCCGAGGTTGAAGCAGAGATGCAAAGTGGCGACAAGGCGAAGTTGGAGGCCGAATTTGGAGATCTCTTCTTTGCGCTGATTAACGCTTGTCGCAAAAGTGGCATTGATCCGGAGAATGCATTGGAGGCGACAAACAAGAAGTTTATTCACCGATTCAACCATATCGAAAAGCGCGTAGCCGAGCAGGGCAAGATGGTAAGCGAGGCTTCGCTCGACGAGTTGGAGGGATATTGGCAAGAGGCCAAAACAAACTGAAAACGGAAAGCGGAAAACGGAAAACATTTATAGACTATGGCATACATTAAATCTGTAAGAGGAAAAACTCCCGAGATCGGTGAGGGAACATTTGTGGCGGAGACCGCAGTATTGATTGGTGATGTTACCGTTGGTAAGGATTCGTCGTTGTGGTACAATGTCGTATTACGTGGCGATGTGAATAAAATCACCATCGGCGACCGTACAAATATTCAGGATGGAACAGTCATCCATACACTCTATGACAAGTCGCCAAAACCTTCACAAACACATATCGGCAACGACGTCTCGGTTGGTCACAACGCCACTATTCACGGCGCTATAATCGAGGACAACTGCCTTATCGGTATGGGTGCGACTATTTTGGACAATGCAGTTGTAGCATCGGGTTGCATCATTGCGGCAAACGCATTGGTACTCTCCAACTCGAAGTTGGAGCCAAACTCGGTATATGCAGGTGTTCCGGCCAAGAAAGTCAAGGAGGTTACACCCGAACAACGCGAGCAGATCATTCAGCGTATAGCTAACGACTATCGTCTATATGCTTCTTGGTACGAGGAGGATAAATAGAGAGTATTATGTTATCGGTAATTAAAAGGGCAAAGAATCGCTTCGTAGGCTACGTCATTATGGCGTTAGGCATCAGCCTTGTGTGTAACTTCTCCTATCTATTACTATTGGTATCGAATCAGAGCGATGTCAATATACGAAGAAACGACAAGCGCAACAAGAAGATCGCATCCGTAGTTGCAGAGGGACAATTATCGGTGCACGAGGACGGCTATGGCTACGTAATTACCGAAGGGGGCGATAGTATATATGTAGATCACCGCAGGGTTAACTGGCTGGGGCTTGCCAATGGCGATATTTTGGAGGTTGAAGCTGCTATGCGCTCCACTTTCGAGGCAAAGCACCAATATGTGCGCCACGTATTCCGACGCAATGGAGAAGACTTCGACTATGCCGCTCTTTATAGAGGTTCAAAGCAGTGGCACACTCTACTCTATCAATTTATATTCTATTTTGTCTTGTCGTTCATTTTGCTTGCGATAATGAACTTCAAGGGGCACGACAACACGCTCAAACAGTTCTTTTTCCGTTCGACTCTCTGCATAATGCTTTCGATAGGAGCATACTTCATCTCACCCGTACCACTTATCCATACAGGAGAAGTTATTCCTGTCTACCAGGGTCGACAAATGGTGGAGTTTGCTGCAATCCTCAAATCGAGCTTTATGCTTGCCGTAGTAATACTCTACTCGCGTATCTATACGCTCATCTATCGTGAGCAGCAGATTTCGCTCGAAAACGAGATGCTACGCAACGAGAACCTCACCACAAAGTACAATATGTTGGCGAGTCAGATAAATCCTCACTTCCTCTTCAACTCGCTCTCGTCACTCTCGATGCTAGTGCGCGAAAAGGATGAGGAGCGAGCCTTGAAATATATAGATCAGCTCTCCTACACCTTCCGCTATCTGTCGCAGAATGGCGCAGGATCGACCCTTACAACCTTACGTGAAGAGATACAGTTTGCCGAGGCTTACAGCTACCTATTCAAGATCAGATATGCCGATAAGATACAGTTCGAATTCGATATCGAGGAGGAGTACCTCGACTATCAGCTGCCACCGATTTCGTTACAGCCACTCATAGGTAACGCAGTGAAGCACAACACCATAAGCAGCCGAAAATTATTCGTCGTAAGGATATACACCAAGGATGGATTCTTGGTTGTATCGAACGAAAAGCGTCCGATGCTCGAACCAAATCCGGGCACGGGACTCGGCCTATCGAACCTCAATAGTCGCTATCAGTTGCTACTCAATCGCGAAATCGAAATTATCGATAACAACAATATTTTTGCAGTACATCTGCCTCTCGAAAACCCTAAAAAGTAGAGCCTATGCGAGTAGTTATAATAGAAGATGAGACCGCAGCTGCGCAGAATCTTACTGCCATATTGCGAAAAAGTTGTCCCGATGTCGAAATTGTGGAGATGATAGATACTGTGGTCGACAGTATCGAATTCTTTCGTTCGTCGCCGTCGATAGATCTCGTATTTATGGACATTCACCTCGCAGATGGTTCATCGTTCCGCATCTTCGAGAGTGTGGAGGTCGATGTGCCTATAATATTCACCACCGCTTATGACCAATATGCGATTGACGCATTCAAGGTCAACAGCATCGATTACCTCCTTAAACCTATCAACGAGGAGGGGGTAAAGCACGCTATCGAAAAGTGGCAACGCTTAACATCTGTTGAGCGCAGCAACTACAACGAACGCGTGATGAATGTTGCCAAGGAGCACAAGAGCGAGCAACAGGTATTCCTTGTTCACTTCCGCGATAAAATAGTGCCTTTGCATAGCGAAGATATAGCCTATATGCACACCTTCGAGGAGAAGGTTACGGCATACTGCCTTAATGGTGAAAAATATCAAGTAGATTTGACTCTCGAAGCACTGCAATCGAAGCTCCCAAGCGAAGATTTCTTCCGCGCCAATCGTCAGTTTATTATCTCGCGCAAGGCAGTGAAAGATATAACTGTTTGGTTTGGCAGCCGACTTGCCTTAAATCTGACATCAGAGACCCCCGAACGCATCATTATCCCCAAGGCAAGGGTTTCTGAATTCAAAAAATGGCTAACTCAGGGTAATAAATAGTCATTTCGCCCTCTTTTTAAGACAATTCACTGATAATTTATTGAATATAATCAATTATATTCACTACCTTTGTGCGGCTTTTTGCAAGGGGGTGTAGCTCTTGTTCCTAAAAGCTACCAATTTAAGCAAACAAAAACCACAAATATAATGAAGCGTCTAACCGTTTTTATCTTTACCTTGGCCTTTGTATTCTCGGCTCTCGCCCAGAATACAGGCAAAGTATCTTTTTCACTTATTGATTCGACTACAAAAACCGGATTGCCGGGTGCAATAGTCGAGGTCTACCCAACGGCAAAACCGGCAAGCAAGCGCCACTACACCACAGGCGCTGACGGTTATGTATCTATGCCAAATCTGTCGTACGACTCGTATACGATGGTAATTACTTTCATCGGCTATACCGACGTAACAAAGGAGTTCCGCGTATCGAGCCCGACTCTCTCACTCGGAAAGATTTTCATCAAAGAGGGCGCTAAACGCATCGAGACCGTTGTCAAGACCGCAAAAGCGTTACGAACATCGCAGAATGGCGACACTCTCAGTTATAGCGCAGGAGCATTCAAGGTCTCTAACGATTCGGACGTAGAGGGACTTTTGAAGAAGATGCCGGGCATCAACATCACCAATGGTTCGGTAGAGGCTCAGGGCGAAACCATCAAGAAGATCTTTGTCGATGGTAAAGAGTTCTTCGGCGAGGATGTCAACACTGCAATCAAGTCGTTGCCGGCAGAGGCAGTAGATCGCATCGAGGTATTTAACAAGTTGAGCGATAATGCAGAGTTCTCGGGTATGGATGATGGCGAGGGCTACAAGGCCATAAACATCATCACAAAGACCAATATGCGTCAAGGTCAGTTCGGTAAGATGTATGCCGGTATGGGTTACGAGCCTGATTGGAAGAGCAACAACGATAAGGACTTTGCAAAGGGACACAAGTGGATTGCCGGAGGTAATGTAAACTTCTTCCACGATGATGCCAGAGTATCGTTGATCGGACTCTTCAACAATGTTAATCAGCAGAACTTCTCTTTCGAGGATATCTTGGGTGTAAGTGGAGCACAACAAGGTGGCGGAGGTCGCGGTATGCGTCGTAGCGTAGGTGCCTATATGGTACGCCCTCAGAGCGGTATTGCATTGGTCAATTCGGTTGGAGCAAACTACTCGGATGAGTGGGGTCGCAAGAAAAATGTCAAGTTCCAGGGCTCTTTGTTCTTCAACCACACCGACACCGACAACAATTCGCGCACAGAGCGTTGGTACGAGGCTCCAATGCCTATCGGTTATATGTATCAGCAGGGCGTATCAAACACTATCAACTACAACGCACGCTTAAATGCTCGTCTTGATTGGAGAATTTCGCGTAACGTATCGTTGATGTCGCGTACATACTTCTCGTATCAGGGCAACAACCCTTGGTCTGAGACAGAGGGCTACACCACAGGCAAGAACGATGATGCAGAGGAAGTAGATGGAGATGCAACACCTCACCAATCTTTGGCTTATACCAACTCGGTGAACAGCAGCAAGCAAAATGCATTCTACTTCAACGAGTTCTTGCAGGTACGTACCAAGCTCGGAAAACCGGGAAGAACACTCACTGTTGACGGTCACTTCAACTATCAGAACAACCGCCGCGAGCAGAAGACCGGAGCCAACGATGCTAATGGTATTCCATACACAAGTTCGGCCTATCAGACCGAGTACGACAACTATTTCGGAGAGGGTAAAAATTGGCAGGATATGGCGAACAGCACTCTACTCTACTCGCCACTCTACCAATACATCAGTCGTCCAAGCGAGGATTTCACCGTACGCGCAAACGTAACCTACAACGAGCCGATTACCCAATCGTCACAGTTCTCGTTCCAGTATCGTATGAGCTACGAGAATGAGGTCAACGACAAAAACACCTTCTACACCGACTCAAATTGGGAGAACGAGGTTGTGAATCCAAATATGACACAGAAGTACACAAGTGGATTCTGGACTCATCGACTCGGCCCTGGTTTCCGCTATTCGCAGGGTAAGAACAGAGTTGTTGCAAATCTCCAATATCAGCGTTCGGAGCTGAATGGCAATATCGTAGGTGAACAAGGTGATAAGATTGACAAGAGCTACAACAACTTTATGTACTTTGCGATGGCCAACGTTGCCTTCAACAAGGAGAACACCTTGCGCGTATTCCTTCGTTCGTGGGTTGACAATCCATCCGTTACACAGTTACAAAACATTTTCGACGTGTCGAATCCGCAGTACGTAAGCGTCGGAAACACCGACCTCAACCCTGCATTCATCCACAACATATCGGCTCACTACAACCTCTCGAAGGTGGAGAAGGGAATTACCTTTATGTGGATGTTCAACACTCAGATTCAGCAGAACTACATCTCGACATCGACCTGGAACAATACCACAGGTTTGGAGTTGCCAGAAAAGTTCGGCGAGAAGGATGTTCCAACAAATGGAACAGAGAGATACACTCCAAAGGAGGTGACTTCGTATGAGAACCTCGACGGCTACTTCTCGGTGCGTACTCACGTATCGCTCGGCGTACCATTGTCGTTTATGAAGTGTAACCTCAACATTATGGGAGGTGTTTCGTACAATCGTACCCCTTCGGCTATCTACATCACTCCTGAGAGTGGCAATGTATTGCAGAATATCATTGATCACAAATACCAAACAAACCTCGCCAATAACATTGGCTACACCGCAGGACTTACACTCGGTAGTAACATCTCGGAGAATCTCGATTTTACCGTTTCGTGGAACGGAACATACAATCAGGCTTGGAACACTATCGGCCAGACTGAGAAGAACAACTACTTCAACCATTCGGTTAATGGAAACGTCAAGTGGACATTCCTCAAACGATTGACATTGACTGCTGCGGTTTCGTATGTGCAATACCTCGGTTTCACCAACAAATATAACGAGGACTACGTATTGTGCAACCTCTACCTCGGTTGCAAGGTATTCAAGAACAAGCGAGGCGAGGTGCAGGTTGGTGTAAACGATATCTTCAACCAGAACACCGCATTTGCACGCACCACAGGCTCTGGTTATACCCAGAACTCGTGGAACAGCTGTATCGGACGCTATTTCTCGGTACAGTTTGTATACAACCTCCGTCATTTCGGCAAGAAGGGTTCGACCTCAATGTCAGATTACAACTACAAGGAGTCGAGCAGCTCGGTAGGTGTTAACCGCGGCACTTCGGCTGGCGGCTGGCACGGTTACCGCAGATAATCTTTTGCAATATAGAAAGAGAGTCGGGCCATTGGCTCGACTCTCTTTTTGTGTAAGAAGTGATGCGATTGCGATTTTTTTGCTATCTTTGTATTTGGTATTAACACCTAAACTACTTCTATATGAAAAAGATTTGTTCACTTCTTGGACTTTTGCTGATGGCCTTTGCCACAACAGCAAATACTCCAAACAAAATCATCATTCCCGATGTAGAGGGTTACAAAACTCTCAAAGGCGATTTCCACATCCACACCGTATTTTCGGATGCCCCGGTTTGGCCTACAACTCGCGTGCAAGAGGCTATTTGGGAGGGTTTGGACTTCTTGACCATCACCGACCACCTCGACACACGTCACCAGAAGATGGTTTATACGGGCTATTTCACGAATAAGTGCGACCGCGACACATCGTACAAAATCGCAAAAAAAGCAGCCAAAAACTCCGACCTTATCGTAATCCACGGCGGAGAGATTACACGCGGTATGCCTCCGGGACACTTCAACTGCATCTTTGTCAAGGACAACGACGATATCTGTGCTGCTGCCGAGAAGAACGACCACGACCACGTCCTCGCAATGGATGGTGGCTTGCGCGAGGCTCGCAAGCAGGGAGCATTCCTTATGTGGAATCATCCACATTGGTGCAAGCACGCCCCTAACGAGACCATTATGTGGCCGGCACACAAGAAGTTCATCAAGGAGGGCCTTATGGATGCCATTGAGGTATACAATTCGGCTTGTGGATATTCGCCTGAGGCGCACGAGTGGTGCTTGAAGCATAACCTCGCAATTATTGGAGCGTCGGATGAGCATGCGCCATTCTTCACCAAAATAGACTACAAGAATGGTGGTCATCGCGTTGTGACACTCGTTTTTGCGAAGGAGCGTACACAGGAGAGCATTCGCGAGGCTATGGATGCACGTCGCACCGCAATATTTGCCGAGGGTATGATCTATGGACGTGAGCAGGAACTCAAACCCCTTTTCAACGCTTGTGTCGAGGTTCAAAATGTTAAGTTTACCCCCAAGCAAGTGTCGTTTACCATTGTAAATAACTCAAGCATTCCTTTACGCCTCTCAAAAGCACCAGGCTCCGAGAAGTATTGGTATCGTCGTTATTTCGAGATACCTCCTCACAGCCACGCTAATGTAAGTGCACGCCTGGTACAGGTGGACAATAAACAACCGCTTATGGATGAGTCCACAAAATCGGTAGACATCAACTTCTACGTCGAGAATTTCCAAATTGGAGCAGACAAACCATTGCCTGTTAATTTCCACATCACCTGGTAAGCGTAGGGCATATAAAATAAGGCGTATTCTCCTCCTATTTGAGAATACGCCTTATTTTATTCGCTATTGGCGAATCAATCGGCTCGACGAAGCATTAGCTCAGATATTTCGGGAGGTGCGCCTATGCGCAGATGGAAGCCTACACTACCCACACCATCCGTGATGTAGAGTTGACTCTCAGGCACTGTATAGTGACCACTCCACTCGCGATACATAAGTTGTGCCGGCGAAAATTCGAAGCCACCTATACGCCCCTTCATCTGCATCGCGTGTACGTGCCCCGACAATACCAAATCACCATAGCCAAGTGCTGCTATTTTACGCCATAATTGCGGCATATGCGAGATTGTCACATTGAATTTATCTCGCGGAATGCTCTTATATATAGGTCGTAAGTCGAGTGAATCGGCAACATTTGCCGAATGGCGATGCTCCAACAACTCGCGCGAGAATCCTATTCCGGTCAAGGTCAAGGTGTCACTACCTCTTACTATGCGCTCTGTCGTATCGTCAACTACACGCCAACCCATAGACTCGATACGCCCTTTGAGAAGGCGGGTGTTCTCCTCGATAGGTAGCGCAACTGTATCGCGCACGTAGACACCCGTGTCGTGATTTCCGAGTACCGCCACTACCCCATCGCGCGACTCGATTTTGCCCAACATCTGCGATAACTCAGGCGTCAACTCATCGTAGCGAGCATTAACCAAGTCGCCACCAAAGACCACAAGGTCGGCATCGAGCAAATTTATCTTCTCGACAACACTACGACACATCTCTTTGGCCGAGGTAAGCGAGCCTATATGCAAATCCGAGAAGAGCACTATGCGGTAACCATCAAAAGCCTTTGGCAAACGAGGAGAGGCTATTTCGGTCCTAACGACCGTCAAATCCTTGCGCGTACGAACTACACCGACAATCAACACCCAAGCAACAATAGCGCATAACGATAGGCCGACACCCCATTTTGCATAGTTATTTTTAAAAGGAAGGATACCGGCATATAATGCAAGACGCGAGAGCGAGAGTAGCGTATAGATGGTCTGCAGCCACATCATCGGGACCATATTGGGCAACTCGAAGAGCCACATCATCGCCACCGCCACATAGGGCAAAATATTCGCAACGACGAGTAACAAGCCAGCCAGCCATCTGGCCCAAGTGGCACCAATCGGACAGACATATCGGCGATATGTCATCCAATCTGCCAACACCAAGAGCAACGAAAGTGCAAAAATTACCGCTACAAACATCGGATCTTACTCCTCTCTCTTAGGATTCTTTGGGAACCACCCTTTTCGCACTCGCTCACGCTGCTCGAACAGCTCCTTGATGCTCCAAAACGAAGAGGCTCCGACAACGGCCAGAAGTGTCGACCACAACACATCTGCCACAATAAGCGAAGTGGCCGTAGCCAGAATGCCGACAACCAAAAATACCCACCAGCATTTTGTTCCAAAATAGTACTCGCCCTTTATGACAATCGGATGAAATAGTCCAATAATAAAGAAGGTGGCAACACCTATAATTATTCCCGTAAAATACATATCCAAACTTTCTTTTAGTTTCTGCCGCAAATATAACGAAAAAGCGGCGACTTTATTACAAGTCACCGCCTCAAAAAACAAACCTATTTAATAGAGGGTTAACTCTATTTATTTAGCGGCAGATGCTGCCGCAGCCTGACGACTCTTCATAATTTTATTTGCCTCGCGCGAGATTCGGCCCTCGACACGATAGAGTTTGAGCACCTGCAAAGGCTCGATAACTTCGGCAAAGATCAATACGTAACGCTGCTTGACTGACGAAGTGAGAATATCGTTTGCCAAACGTGCCGACACAACCTTCAAGGCATTCTCATTGGTAATCTCCTCCTTCTTCATTCGAGCCTCTCGATTCGAGGCTGTAACCCTCTGAATCTCTTGGCGGAATTTACGATATACGGGGTCAAACTTCACAAACTGTTCGTCGGTGAGGCTCAACTCCTCCTTCAACAACTCCAAACGCGTCTGCATCAACTGCTCGCGACGAGCCTTAGCCTCTTCGCGCTGTGCTTCGGTCTGCTGCGAAGTCTGCTGTGCGTATGCGCCCTGCACAAACATTGTAGCCAGAGCGACAAATAAAACAACAAATCTTTTCATATCAATTTCAGATTTTAACTACTTTACAACGAACTCTGCTCTTCAAGGTAATATCCGGCATCAACAGCCCACTCGTTAATAACCTCGTCCGGTGCACTCTTCATCTCGGCTATCAG
>JAEIGA010014674.1_pt1 | contig 11920 bp, 10 predicted proteins | sample 9270691 | NCBI WGS metagenome assembly JAEIGA01 (sample SAMN17057246, study PRJNA624740) | gut metagenome | biome: biome; isolation source: fecal sample | host: Bos grunniens | place: China: Xizang | collected 2019
AACATCCTCGTGCTCGACACCGAGGTATACTCTAACACTGGTGGTCAGTCATCTAAGGCTACTCCGCTCGGTGCCATCGCCAAGTTTGCCGCTTCAGGTAAGCGCGTACGCAAGAAAGACCTCGGCCTCATCGCTACAACTTACGGTTATGTATATGTAGCACAGATTGCTATGGGTGCCGACCAGAGCCAGTGTCTCAAGGCTATCCGCGAGGCTGAGGCATATCCCGGTCCCTCACTCATCATCGCTTATGCACCTTGCATCAACCACGGTTTGAAGAAGGGTATGGGCAAGGCACAGGCCGAGGAGGCTGCAGCCGTACAGAGCGGTTACTGGCACCTCTGGCGCTTCAACCCCGCACTCGAAGCAGAAGGCAAGAACCCCTTCACCCTCGACTCTAAGGAGCCCAAGTGGGAAGAGTTCCAAGACTTCCTCAAGGGTGAGGTGCGCTATGCATCAGTGATGAAGCAATATCCCGCAGAGGCCCAAGAGCTCTTCGACGCTGCCGAGGAGATGGCCAAGAAGCGCTATGCTTCATACGTGCGCATGAGCAAGATGGAATATTAAGCGAATTAAAAATTGAAAACATGATGTCATTCTGAGCAGAGCGAAGAATCTCGCAATGCACTCTGCAGAGTTTCTCCACTACGTTCAGAATGACATTGCTACAGTACAAATATAAAACAAAAATAACAATGATTGGAACTATTATTTACATTATCGGCCTCGTGCTCGCTATCAAGGCTGTATTGGAGATTCTCAAGATGCCTATGGGCACAGCTGGTAAGATTATCAGCGCAGTAGCAGTACTCTGCACCTCATGGTTGGGCTTGGCAGTATACTATTTCTACGCTAAAGACAAATTGGTTAGCTGGTTCAAATAATCAGACTACACTTGATACATAGGAGCGGAGCCTGAGGCCCCGCTCTTTTTATAGACAACATAATTGATTATCTCATGGAGAAATACAGCATCATCTCCCCCACCACCTTTGAGGCCGGCCATTACGAAGGCATCGGCCATCTGCTAAGCCAGCTCACCACACGAGCCATCACCTATACCGAAGAGGACTACCGCAAGCAACTCGATACCCCCAACAGCCCCCTCTTCTTACTGCTCGATAACGACACCGTGATAGGCATGCTCACCATAGGTATCTACCTCAGCCCCACGGGCAGCAAAGCATGGATCGAAGATGTCGTTGTCGACAACACCTATCGCGGTCGTGGCCTCGGCAAGCAGCTCGTAGCTCATGCCATCGCCTATTGCGAGACACAAGGCATCGACACCCTCATGCTCACCTCTAAGCCCAAGCGCATTGCCGCCAATGCCCTCTACCAATCACTCGGCTTCGAGCGCAAAGAGACCAATGCCTATAAGATGGATTTGTGATTCCATTTGATCTGTTTTTGATGTAACATGTCATTATTTGCGTATCGAACAGTTCAACGGACTGACATACAACACAAACAAGTCACCGAATAAACCAAACCCTTATTTGGTGATTTTTATAAACCCATTGCAGTTGTTGCAGCTGTTGCAGTAAAAAACGCAACTTCGGTAATGCGTTACCTCTTTAATTGTTACCATTATATATATACTTTATTATAAATATATTTATTATATATACTATAATGTAACCACACATCTCACAACCCCAACTTTTACTGCAACGTACTGCAACAACTGCAACGCTTTCGGGCTTTTTGGCCGACGGGATGTCTCTACGAAAGCGTCGTTTTGCAACAGAGAAAACGATGCTTAGATTTTTCTTATTAATGATTGTCATCCTGACGTCGTAATACTGGCCGTAGGTAACAGCCTTGCAAAAGGCGTAGGAAAAAGCAACAGCAAAAGTTAAATACATCTAACAAAAGAGGTGTGCCCATATAACAGACACACCTCTTATTATTCTATAACCGTAATAGGTTTACGCTTCGGTTCTCTGGCGCACAGCCTCATAGATGAGCACACCAGCTGCAACGGAGACGTTGAGCGATTGTATGTGACCGAACTGAGGAATAGAGATCCATTCATCGCACAAGGCGAGATGCTCGGCAGGGATTCCCTTATCTTCGGCTCCCATCACGATACAGGTGGGGTCGGTAAGGTTGGCCTTGGTATAGGTATATTTGGCCTTCTCTGTCGCAGCCACTACACGGAAGCCGCAGTTCTTGAGAAACTTGATAGCATTGCCGATATTCGGTTCGCGACATACAGGCAGGGTGTGCAAAGCTCCGGCCGAGGTCTTCATAGCATCGGCATTGACGCTCACGCTATCGTGGGTGGGGATGATGATGGCATCTACACCGGCACACTCGCAGGTGCGGGCAATAGCTCCGAAGTTGCGCACATCGGTCACACCATCGAGCATCACGAAGAGGGGGTTCTTGCCCTCCTCATAGAGCATAGGAACGAGGTCCTCGACACGCTGATAGGTCACCGCCGAAGTGAAGGCTATCACGCCCTGGTGGTTCTTGGTCGTGAGGCGGTTGAGCTTCTCGATGGGTACACGCTGCACGGGTATGAGCTGGCCCTTGAGTGCCTCGAAGAGTTCGCGCGAGAGCTCGTTCTGCAAGCCACGCTTGATGAGTATCTTATCTATATCTTTGCCTGCTTCGATGGCTTCGATAACGGCACGTGTGCCAAAGATGAGTTCGTTCTTGTCAATCATATATATGTTTATTTAGGTAATACGACTAAAGGCCCAACATCTCGCGAGCATTATTGATGGCTGCCTCAGTGAGGGTGCCTGCACTCATCATCTGTGCCAGTTCGCTGATGCGCTCCTCGGTAGTGAGGCAACGTATGTGGCTGACGGTAGCTGTATCGGTATCCTCCTTATACACCTTGTAGTGGGCAGTGCCCTTGGCGGCAATCTGCGGCAGGTGGGTGATGCTGATCACTTGGCGGCCATGACCGGCTATATCCTCCATGATGTCGGCCATGCGGGCAGCAATAGTACCTGAGACACCCGTATCTATCTCGTCGAAGATGAGCGTGGGCAATGCCTTTGCGGCTGCTATGATGCTCTTGAGAGATAGCATGATACGCGAGATTTCACCACCCGAAGCCACCTCGGCAATGTTTTGCAGGGTGCCGTTCTTATTGGCTGAGAAGAGGAAGACTACGCTATCGGCTCCCGTAGCGTCGGGTTGGCGACGAGGAGTAATCTCTACCTCAAAGCGGGTATTGGGAATACCCAATTCGATGAGACGCGAGGCAATCTCCGTTTCGAAGGTATGGGCTACTTCACTACGCTGGGCTGTAAGTTGTGAGCCAGCCTTTTGCAGTGCCGCGTAGGCAGCCTCCTTGGCCTGCTCCATGGCAGCGATACGTTCGCCAGCCTCATCGATACGCTGCAATGTGTCACAGAAACGTTGCTCAATCTCAAGCAGAGCGGCAATGCTGCTTACACGATGTTTCTGCTGTGCGGTATAGATCGTATCGAGGCGTGCTTCGACCCATGCCTGGCGCTCGGGGTCGTAGGTGATACGCTCTTCGGCATCGGCCACCTCATCGGCAATATCCTTGAGTTCAATGTACAAACTCTCCATGCGTTCGTACCACTCTTCGGCTTGCGGGTAGATATTGGTCAATGAGCGCAAAGTTGCTGTAGTACCTCGCAATGCAGAGGTCTGCCCACCCTCGTCTCCACTGAGTGAAGCATTGATGCGGTAAAGACTAGCCTTGATATCTTCGGCATGGGTCAGCAGTTCGAGTTCTTGCTCCAGCTCTTCCTGCTCACCCTCTTGCAGATGCCACTCGGCAAACTGCTGCAATTGAAAACGTATGTAATCTTCATCACCTTGGTCGCCCGTGAGTTGAGCACGCAAAGCCTCGAGTTGTGCCGACACCTCACGATAATGACCGTAGGCCTGAACATATTGTTCCTTGACAGACTTGTCAAGGCTCAGCGTATCGAGCACACTGAGTTGGAAACTCTCACTATTAAGCAACAGATTCTGATGCTGTGAATGTATATCGATAAGGCGTTCGCCCAACTGCTTCAGGATAGCCAACGACACGGGAGTATCGTTGATAAAGGCGCGGCTCTTGCCTGTGGCTGCTATCTCTCGACGCACGAGACACTCGGCATCATACTCAATATCGTTCTCCTCGAACAGCTCCTGTAGGCCATACCCTGTAATATCAAAGGTGCCTTCGACAATGCATTTGGTGGCTCCATTGCGTATGGCTGCCGTCTCGGCACGTTGGCCAGTGAGCAGGCCTATCGCTCCAAGGAGAATAGACTTACCCGCACCCGTTTCACCTGTAATCACCGAGAATCCCTCGGCAAAATCAAGATCGAGCGACTCGATGAGCGCATAGTTTTGTATATGTAAGTTGCGTAGCATAAATTAGTTTTTCTTCATCTTTTCCCATTCCTCGGTAAACGATGGATTCACGAGGGTAAGGATGCGAGACACCTCTTCCTTCTCCTTGGTGGTGCCTTTACTATAAATACCCAGCAGTTCGTCTTTCTTTATCTCGGTGAACAGTTGGGGTAGTACCGACATGGGCTTGTCTTGCTTGGCTTTCTCAAGCAGTGTGAGCGAGGTGGTGATATTACTTCGGCCGCGTTCGGCATTCTGCGCCATCTCGTCAAGTCCCTTGCGATGGTAGTCATAGAGCAGTTGACGATAGGGTTCCATGGCTCCGTTCATGTAGTCATTGATGATGGCGTGACGATTCTTGCTATCGCCAAAGGCTTTCCAGCCATCTTCTCCTACCATCTGCGCATTATTGACGACGTTCTCAGCCTTATGCAAGATCTCTGTACCGCCCTTTGGAGAGAAGGTATCCATATCAAGGCCGATGATAAGATAAGCATAATAGGCCAATACGGCTGTAAGGTTATTATCTATCATGTCATCAGAGAACTCCAGCTTATCGTGCTCAATATAGTTGAAGTCCACCGCATTGTCATTGAAATTCAAAACCGTCGTGTTGTACGATGCATTGTATACCGGACGATTGGCCTGCACCATAAGACTACAGCCAAAGCGTCCGTCATCGCTATACTCATTGACTATGAGATTGAAGCTACAAGCTATACGTTCGCGGGTGGTATACTGTGAGTTGCTCCACTTACGGGTATTGAGAAACTCGGTCATCGCATCTTGCAGCGTGGTAAATACGGAGTTATTGGTACCCTGTATCTTTGAGTGGTTTACCACTACCTTGGCCTCGAGTTCCTGTGCCTGAACGTGTTGCGCAGCGCATAGAGCCACAATACTTGCCACCAATGTTACGATATAGCGAGCGATACTGTTCATCTGCATGTACTATGTTTAGATTATTTGTACCAGTTCATCAATAATATCTTTGGCTACCTCTTTCTTGGATTTCAGAGGATACTCCTTGGCTGACTCCTTATTGATGATGGTAATCTTGTTCGTGTCGTGACGGAAACCCGCACCTGCATCACCCAGTGAGTTGAGAACAATGAAGTCAAGATTCTTACGCTGCAACTTGTCTTGCGCATTGGCCATTTCATCGTTGGTCTCGAGGGCAAAGCCTACGAGATGCTGATGCGGCTGTTTCATACGTCCCAATGCTGCGGCAATGTCGTGGGTAGGTTTAAGACGCAAGACGAGGTCATCTCCCTCGCGCTTGATCTTGGTGTCGGCAGTTACCTCAGGAGCAAAATCGGCCACGGCAGCACAAAGGATTGCGGCATCAGCCTCTTGAAATGCATTAGTCGTAGCTTCATACATCTCAGCACAAGACTCCACATCGACACGATGTATTCCTGGATGCACGGCCTTCATTTGCACAGGACCTGCCACAAGCGTAACCTCAGCACCACGGGCTGCACACTCCTAGGCAAGGGCAAAGCCCATCTTCCCCGACGAGTAATTACCGATGAAACGCACAGGGTCAATCTTCTCATACGTGGGACCTGCGGTAATGACGATCTTCTTTCCCGACAACTCTTCAGCCTCAGCAAAGTAACGTTCAAGGTAAGCCACAATATTCTCAGGTTCTTCCATACGCCCCTTACCTACAAGATGACTGGCAAGTTCGCCTTCGGCAGGTTCAATGATATGATTCCCATAACAACGCAACGTGTTGAGATTTTCGGTTGTCGAAGGATGTGCAAACATATCAAGATCCATGGCAGGAGCGATAAACACGGGAGCCTTCATGGAGAGATAGGTAGTGATGAGCATATTATCGGCAATGCCATGAGCCATCTTACCGATAGACGAAGCTGTAGCAGGAGCGATAAGCATAGCATCGGCCCACTGACCCAATGCGACATGACTATGCCATGAGCCATCGCGCTGAGCGAAGAATTCACTGATTACAGGCTTGCTCGTAAGCGCCGACAACGTAATCGGAGTGATAAACTCTTTTCCTGCCGGAGTGATGACAACCTGCACCTCGGCGCCCTGTTTTATCAATAAGCGAATGAGCACTGCTGCCTTATAAGCGGCAATGCTACCCGTAATACCTAATACGATTTTCTTTCCTTTTAAACTCATGCTTAATGCTTAATGATGAATGGTGAATGATAGAACTGCATTTCCATGCTTAATGAAGGCTCGTTCACTTTTAAGCGTTCACCATTCAACAACAAAATTATCTTGTTCCTAATTTAATGCGTGTCAACACCTGCTTGGTATTAAGCGTGAAATCGCCCTGCAATATCCAGCTATAGTAGCCTGGATCACGACGAAACACGTCAAGCACAGGCATGCCTTTGTATTTACCAAAGTTAAAGACCTCTACGCCTTGTTCATTATAAACGATGCGTCCGGCAAAGTCCACATTGTTAGTATGTGAGGAATATTCTGCAAGCCAAGCGATATCGTTCTGCAAATCAGGATAGCGATCGAGTTGTGCCTGCAAGACCTCATAAGTAGCACGAGTATCTGCATCAGCACTATGTGCTCCTTCGAGTTCTTTACCACAGTAGAATTTCACCGCAGCAGAGAGTGTTCGCTGCTCCATCTTATGGAAGATTACCTGCACATCAATAAACTTACGACGTGTCATATCAAGATCCACATCGGCACGAAGGAACTCCTCTGCCAACAAGGGGACATCAAAGCGATTTGAATTAAATCCTGCGATATCGGCACCTTCAAAGTCTGCTGCAATTTCCTTTGCTACCAGCTTGAAGGTGGGACAATCCTTAACATCTTCGTCAGTTATTCCATGTACCTTAGACGCCTCTTCTGGAATAGGCATACCGGGATTGATACGCATGGTGCGAGACATCTCGTTGCCATTAGGATAGACCTTGAGGTACGAAATCTCTACAATACGATCGGAAGTGATATTCACACCTGTGGTCTCAAGGTCAAAGAATACCACAGGATTCTTGAGGTTTAGTTTCATTATTTATTGTTTGTATTAACAAAAGCCACAGATTACCCAGATGCACGGATTGAGGAATCAGAGAATCTGCATAATCTGTGGTTATAAAGAAAGAACAAAATTCTTTAGTCGTTGAGCATCATCGGCATGAGAAGCATCAACAACTCTTCAGTCTCAACCTGCTCGGCAGGCACGAGAACTCCAGCACGTGAGGGGTCAGAAACCTCGATGACAACCTCTTGACCATTGATATTAGAGAGAATATCCATGAGGAATGTTGCTTTGAAGCCAATGCTCATGGGGTTACCTTCATAGCTGCATGTGAGTTTCTCTTCAGCAGAAGTTGAAAAATCGATATCCTGTGCCGAAATGAGCAACTCGTTATTGCCCATACGCAACTTGATAAGGCTGCTGCTCTGTGATGAGAACACCGACACACGACGCAAAGCGCTGAGGATAGCTGTTCTATCAATGGTAATCTTAAAGGGATTGTTCTGAGGAATTACTGAGTTGTAGTTGGGATAGCGACCCTCAATGAGACGGCATATCATACGATGGTTGGGCATCTCGAAGGTAGCGTTGCGATCATCAAAAGTAATCTTAATTTCGCCAGCTTCTTTGGCCAACAGGTTCTTGAGCAATACAGCAGGCTTCTTAGGAAGAATGAAAGCTGCCTTCTCATCGCCCTTCACATTGAGAAGTTTGTAACGCACGAGTTTATGACCATCTGATGCTACGAGAGTCACATAATCGGTAAAGATATCGAAATAGATACCATTCATTACAGGACGCAACTCATCATCAGCTGTAGCGAATACGGTACGGTTGATACCACCAAGCAAAGTATCGCTCTCGATAGTAAAGCTTACAGCATTCTCACCCATGAAAGCTGCCATAGGATATTCATCGGCAGCCTGACCCATCATGCTATACTTACCATTCATGTACTGAATAGTCACCTCCATGGTCTGTGCATTGACTTCGAAGGTAATGGGCTGCTCGGGCAACTCCTTGATAGAATCGAGCAATGTCTTTGAAGAGATTGCAAATTGGAAATTCCCATCACACTCAATCACCTCCATAGAAGTATCGAGAGTAGTCTCATTATCCGATGCAGTGATTGACAGTTTATTATTTTCTATATTGAACAAGAAGCAGTCCAAAATGGGCAGTGTACTCTTAGAGTTGATCACACGGCCAATGGCTTGCAAATGGCTGTACAGTGCAGCGCTTGATACAACAAATTTCATAGCAGTTATATTTTATCTATTAATTCAAATTCTAACCCATAAATATACGCATGTGAGCTGTAAAATATCAAGTTAGCTTGAGTTTTATTCGCCTAATCGTATATTTGTACAAAAGTAGCACAAAGTGCGTGGCCTGCCAAAATTTTCAGCAAAAAAATTAGCAACGTATCTAATAAAAATGTATCTTCGCGCTCCAATTAACATTGAAATCAGAAAATACAAATCATAAACAAAAAGAACCATTATGGAATTGACAGGAAAGATTATAGCCGTCCTCCCCGAACGTGGAGGTATCTCAAAAGCGGGCAATGAGTGGAAGATTCAGGAGTTTGTGCTCGAAACACAAGAGCAGTACCCCCGCAAAATGATGTTTAACGTATTTGGAGCCGATCGCTTGGCACAATTCAACATTCAACTGGGCGAGGTACTTACCGTATCATTCGACATTGATAGCCGCGAATATAATGGTCGTTGGTATAATGATATCCGCGCTTGGAAGGTAGACCGCAATGTTGCTGCTCCCGCAGCCCCCGCACCCTCTGCTACTCCTGCTGGTGCTCCTGTCCCCCCCCCCATGGCAGACCCCTTCAGCGCAGCACCACAAATGAGTGCTTCGAACGAGGCAGACGACCTTCCCTTCTAAGTAGACACAAGGGAAAGATAAAAAAACAAGTGGGCCGAGAAGATTTCTCGGCCCACTTGTTTTATGCACTTATTATTTCTTTGCGAAAGGAACAGTTCAATATCTAAGCAATTTCTTGCCTGCTGAAATATAAACCCCTTTGCCAAAAGAATCTGGATGAGTCACTTCACGACCGTCGAGCGCGAAGATTTTCTTGTTTTTTTTTTCGGCTTTCAGCTTTGCAATGTTAGAGCCTTCGGTAGTGTAATCAACAACGACGGTGCTTCCTTGCTTACAAGGTATAGTAGCTATGCCATGTTCATTGACTGTGATTCTCACCTCTACGCCATCTACAGTAACCATAGCTGTAGCAATATCGCGTGCGCCACGTGAACTACGTACACGGAGTTCTGCACCAGCATTGCTTACAATAGTCACCTTCTGACACTTGCCATCTACCCAATTGAAATCTACAGTAAAGTTACCCATAGCCTTCATTCCTGTCACTGTACCAGTCTTTTCCCATACTGCAGGCAATGCAGGAAGAATATTGATATAGCCGTGGGCACTCTGCATGAGCATCTCGGCAATACCCGAACATACACCAAAGTTTCCATCAATCTGGAATGGAGCGTGAGAGTCGAACAGGTTGTAATAGATACCTCCAGCACCTGCATTAGTACCATATGAAGTAGAATGCTTGAGAGCGTTCTTGATGATAATATGAGCATGGTCTCCATCTTGAGCACGAGCCCAAAGATTTACCTTCCAACCCATAGACCATCCTGTAGCAGCATCACCACGAAGTTTAAGTGAGTTTACTGCGGGTGTAAAATATTCACTCTCCGGTGTAATCTGATCCATGGGGAAGAGCGCCATCATGTGTGACATATGACGATGTCCACGATCATTAGAAATATCGAACGGAGTATACTTCCACTCACGAAGGAGAAGTTCGCCCTTCTTTACGCCATTGTATGTTGTTCCCCAAGCACCGGTGTAAGTTTCGGTATGCAAGCCTCTATCGGTCTTCTCAAGATAAAGATCCAATTTCTCAATATCGGCATTGGTAAGTCCCAATTCCTTTGCACCGAGGATATCAATAGCCTCCTTGATATTCAAGAAGAGATAGTATATCATCTGTTGAGCGTGAGCGGTACCATCCTCAGTTTGATTATCGTGCTGTTCTGCACTAAATTCGTTAGGTGCCACGAAGGTTCCATCAGGTTCAAACTTATAGGGAGTGTGATAGTTCTTCACATTACTCTGCTCATCCTTGGTGTTATCAAAACCACGGTCCTCAATAAGACGATGGAACCAGAATTCTGCACAACTCCACATCACAGGGAAAGCGTCTTTGAGGAACTCCTTATCCTGTGTATAACGATAGTGTGTCCACAAATGACTGGTGTACCAAACATTGGCAACAAGATAGTTGTCACCCCAAGTACTCATACTGTTATAGAGTGAAGACTCTGTAAGTACGCTCCAACCATGACCATTATTATAACGTTTACCAACCTCTTTCCATCCTGCACTCTGCGCACCACGGATGATAAAGTTTACAAAAGGCTTATGCAAATCACTAAGGTTAGTAATCTCCGTGGGCCAATAGTTCATCTGAATATTAATATTGGTATGCACATCAGAGTTCCAGGGAGAATCTGTTCCACGGTCGTTCCATATACCTTGCAAGTTGTTAGGTGCAGCGATAGGCTTACGGTTTGAACTGATAGCAAGGTAACGACCATAATGGAAGTAAAGCTGTTCGAGGAAGAGATGGTCATTGGCCTTACTGTTTCCGTTGGTGTTATTGGGATAATAGTTATCAATCAAAGTCTTAGTATCAACGGTAGGAGTGTTAAGTCCAAGATCAAAGGTCATACGCTTGGTTATAGCTGTAAAATCAGCTACATGGTCGGTTTCGACTGCATCAAAGCCCTTAGCGATAGCCTTTTCAACAGCAGCCTTCACGTTGTTATCAATATCTGCTACAGTTTCCTTGGTAAAATAGTTGTCGAGCACCTCCATGTCACCGTTAAAGTTAGTAGCTCCCTTAAGATAGAAGGTTACCTCTGTAGCATCTTTTACGCTGATACCTCCTGCAGTAGTGGTCACGACAGCATTATCATCGGCAACCACATGTAGACGAGCTGCATACTTCACAGTCATGGCACCCGTGAATGAAGCTGTACCATCCTTATACACGACCTTACTTGCACCGATACTATTGCCTGGTTCGAGAGTGAACACAAGGTTTAGCTTATCATTTCCCTCGCTCTTATATTGACCGGCAATCACCTGGTCAGGAGCAGAACTGAGGTACTTGCGTACCTGTTTGGTTCCATTAGCATTCTTAAATTCAACTCCAGCAATACCCTCTTCAATATCGAGATAACGCACATAATCAGTCACACCATCCCATATAGAAGCATCCTTGTTGGCAATAATGAGCGAACCAAAGTTCATAAATGTACGGTTACCACTGGCAGCACCTACAGTATTGGCGGGACCACTCCACAAAGTTTTCTCATTGAACTGCAATTCTTCGTGAGCTACGCCACCGAATACCATACAACCGAGTTCACCATTACCCAAAGGCAATGCATACTCCATCCAAGGATAGCTCACACCAGCTGCCTCAGCCGAAGTCTTATACCATAACGTATTGGGATTCTTGGGAGAATAAGCCTCAATGCCAGCTATTTCAGAAATCTC
>JAEIGA010014675.1_pt1 | contig 11920 bp, 14 predicted proteins | sample 9270691 | NCBI WGS metagenome assembly JAEIGA01 (sample SAMN17057246, study PRJNA624740) | gut metagenome | biome: biome; isolation source: fecal sample | host: Bos grunniens | place: China: Xizang | collected 2019
ATAGTTTGGTGGTGTATTTTATCGTTGAAGGAGTGTTTCGTGTCTCTACGAGGCTGTTTTGTAATAGTATGGTGGTAAACGGGCGATTTAAGCCACAAAAGAAGGGGGAGATGATAAAATATACTAGGATGGGGGAGAACGCGTCTCTACGAGGCTGTTTGGGGCCTTTACGTGGATGTGGGGGGGATAAAAAAAGAAGGATCCCCGCTCGGTCCTTCCTAGATAACAGCATACAAGGCTTCTGTCAAGTATCCTGCTTCGATGTTGTTAAATGTTACCATCCTACATGCGATGGCTTGCTTGAGACGTATAAAAATCGCCTTAAGCTGATATGTAACTAATGACGTGTTCATGACCAGATTATTAAAGTCTATTGCGTAAACTTTGTTGGTCTGGGTATCATGAGCTGCCTCAATATAGTATTTACAGTCTGGTAAGTAATCATTATTACTATTGCACCAGATGTGTAAGTATCTGTTATTGATACGGAAAACATAACGTAAAAAGAACTTCTCTGGCCTTTTTGGAACTAATATAAATTGGCTATCATTAACTGCTTGACCATCAAATGCGTATTTCTTATATGATTCATCAAATTCATAAAGAGGGTTACGCTTTAGAATCGCCTGTCTGAGCTCTTCTTTCATTCTATAACAGTAAATGACATAATTCTTTTCTTGCAATAGAACTCCTTGTTTTAATTTTAGTGTGTCAACTTCATGATCAGAGAAGTATGGATTGTATAAACTGTAGGGATTCCCCATGAAGTAACATTTCAGTGTATAACCATGACACTCTCTTTGATATGTGTTGTAAATTTCCTTGAATTTAAAGGCCTCTCCATCTAAATATTTCTCGCCCATTCTATTATTACAAATAAATTCGTCAAATACGATCATTGCGGGGTTTCTGATCATCGTACTCTTAACACGGGACACTGGATTAGATAGAGCTATGATACGGAGAAAAGTTCTCCCGTTAATAAATACATCTACTACGCCTTCTTTAATGCTTCCTTTCTTGTATTCTAGCGTTATTTGCTTGTCTTTTGGAAGGAACTTATTGATTACTTTACCACAGTCATTAATATATGTCTCTGTGATGTCAGCAATTAAGCGTCTTATCACGATCGTGGTCCTGTGTTTCTTCTTGAACATCTTATATGCTTTTGTTAAGATCGCAGTTGATTTACCAGGCTCACGCTCTGAAATGATGTAATTGAATGGTTTGTTATAACTGTCTACTCTACGTAGACTAATGTGTAACTTGTCCTTTTTCATAATTTGCTCCTAATAAATGAGTACCCAGGAACTCTATATACGCTCTGCGCTGGCTTATTCCTAAACCCAACATGGTGGCACAATCTAATGTGTTGAAATCCACTCTACATCATGTGTTTACAGTTAATATATAGAGTTAATCTGTGGGTGGTTGTGATATACGAAGATACCACATTAGAAGAGACTTAATTAATATAAATCTCCTCATAATCTAATATCTTAGCTTTTATATTCTTGAACTAAATATTCTCTAATATCTGAAAAAGCTACTGTTTTAGTCATAACAGCATCACCAGATTCATTCCAGTAAGTTATTGACAACGAATTGCTTACTAGCTTAACTTGTAAGATTCTACCGTCACCAGCTTGAATACTGTCATAAAGGAAACCACCAGCAACATTAAGATGTGCTACTAACATATTTCTTGATAAATAATCATATTTTTCAATTTTAGTAGAAATAAAATCTAATTCAGATGAATCATTAAATAAGATACTGTGTTTATATAACTTTGTTGATTCTGGAGCTGGTCTTTTATCAATCTCTTGATTAATAAGTCTAATTAACTGACTTTCGGAATACATTCTTCTCATAAAGAATTGCCTCCTAGTACTTACTTACTGTATCAGTTGTTGCTTGAATATCCCAGTCGTCGAATTCATAAACTACTGGGTCGCCATTATTATCCATAGAGAAAGAAATCCAGTCGCTACTTTCTTCACTATATGATATTCTGGCAAAATTGCTTTTTTCATAAAAATTAACTATGCCATCTTCGATTAACTGATTGCGGAAGCCTGTATATGTAGCCTCAGAGAAATCATATGGTTCTTTTCTATGATTAATTAAGATAAAATGATAATCTAAATTATTATCATCTAATACGTGTTTATATAATTGACTACTTAATTCTTTAATATCTTTTTCATCTAACATTCTTCTCATGTTTAGAAATCTCCTGTGCTTTTCACGGTTTAAGCATAACCACATGTCATTAAATTGAGCAGTTTATCGTGTTGCTCAGCACGCCTATATTAGAGCAAATTAGGAACTAAATTTCGCCGTAGAAGACATGGATGTAAGCATACTTGGAAATGAATCCGGTATATTCACTATGTCTTACGAAGTTAACGAAGTCACCATCAGCGTTTTCAGATGTTCTAGTTGCTTCATAACCAGTATGTAATTTAATAGCTCTGCTATCAACTAATACAGCATATGTTGCACCCCATTCATCTGGATTTTCACCATCATCTGGTTTACCGAAGTCATCAACTATAACAACTTTTGCTGGTAAAGCTAAGTTAGCATCATGGAATGCACCAGCTAATGCATCAACTTCAACAGTTGGCATAACACCACGTCTTAAGAATAATGTTAATTCTGGAGCAGCACCAATTAAAGCACTAGAACCAGCTAAGCAGTCGCCTTCATGAGCGAATGAAGCTGCTTCAACACATTCTTTAACTTTCTTGATGAATACTTCAGCTGTATTTGTATCAACTGGTTCATCAACTTGTTCAGCGCATCCTTCATCAACAGCTTTATCAATAGCGTTACCAATTAATTGTTTCTTGATGTTGTATTTGTATAAGTCTTGAGAGTTTTGAAGTCTTTCCATAATCTTTCCAGACATTTGAGAAACGCCTTCAGAACTTAACATAGCTCTTTCGAAGTTACCATAAGGCATTGTGGTTTTAATTTTCTTTCTACCAAGTGTGTAGTTGTAAGCAACATCTTCAACTGTTGGTAAGTTAGGAACAATGTCTTTTGCGCCTTCAGTGCTGTTATTGCCTGTGAAAGCTTCTGGTAATGTTAAATCGATGAAGTACTCTTCAATTGTCTTTCCAAGTGGAAGCTCATCACCGTTTAATTCTGGTAATTTATCATTGAATAAACCATCAATGGTAATCATTTTACCAATCTTGTCGACTAAGCCAGCGAAGTTATTTTGAGAATCACTCCAAGTGCCAGCTTGTTTTGCGGCATCAACATAAGATGCAACAAATGTTTGTAAATCAGAAATTGTCATTTTTGCCATTTTAAATTCTCCTTATAAAGTTCTACTTTTTCTTATTGGCTAAAAAATTCTTAAGAGCATCTTCAAATGAAACAGGCTGTGGTGCTACGTCGTCAGTAGCATTACTAGTATCTGGTTTAAATGAAGTGTGCTGAACTAAGTCTTTGTATGACTTAACTAAATCAGCATTCTTAGCCACTAGTTCGTCTTGCTCTTTTGAGACTTCCTCAATGGCGTTATTAATTTTAGCAAGTTGTTCAATGTCTTGCTTTTCGGTAGCATTTTTAAATTGTTCTGCTACCAAGTTTTTTAATTCGTCTAATTTGCCCATATATATATAATTCCTTTAACGGTTCTACCGTATGTTTAATTTAGCGATGCGTTAACCAATTACTGTGATATATCTTGGTTCTGCATCTAAATATGCTTTAAATTCATCTAATGTCATGCCTGATTTATTAGCATTAAACATTGCCTGTACACCCATTCCAGGATCATCTCTATACCATACACCGTAAGTGCCTTCTGCAGCATCTCTTATTCCAGTAAGAAATCTTAATCTGTTATTTTGAATAACACTTGGGTTTGCAATATTGTTAAATAAGATACTATATTTGCTTGTATCTGAATAAGTAAGTGTATCATCTGGGAAAGTTGTTAATTGTTCTTCACCAATATGAAACCATTCTGGTGGGTTTACAAATAGATTAACAATGAAAACACCATATGTCAAACTACTAACCATGCTTGAAGTAAGCAATATTTGATGCTCTGTTGGAGGAGTTGGACCACTTTCTTCATGAATCCATTGTTTTACGAAATCTGTAATGCTTTCGAAATATTTAGCGTCTTTCTTTGCCATTGTCTTCAATCTCCTTAATAACTTTCTTAGTTTCATCAACTATTTCTTTCCCTGTATCAACAATATCAACTATTTCTTCTTTAGTTAATTTTTTATCTTCTAAAGCTTTCTTAATCTTTTTAAATAATTTAATACCAAGAGGAATTAATACTGAAATAACAAAGCCTGCTACAGTAACAATGATCGATACAATAGCTTGAAGCTCATTTACTGATAATCCTGCGCCTGTAGCACTAACAGCAGTTCCTACTACACCGCATGTAACTAATTCATTGCTATTCATAACTTATTCCCCCAATACTAATTTACTAAACTCAAATGCCCAATCAGCATATAAGTCTCTTAACATGTTTTGTATTTCATTAATACGATTCATCTTGGAAGTACCATCTGTACTAGCACTTGATTTTGTAACAGTAGTTGAATAATTATCATTAGCATATTGTCCTGGAGTTGTTTCTGCATTTTCAGGAACATCATTGAATCTTGTTTCACTATTAGTTTCAATAGGATTTAATAGATTATCTAATTCATTTTCATATAACTTAATAAGTGTTACATATCTTTCTCTTGTATCTTCATAAATACTTAAAAATGATTGAACTAACTTATTTACTTCATATTGACTATCTGGAAGCCATGTACTAGTGCCTGGTATTGGTGGAACTGGGTCAACCCATCTTGGATGTTGAATGTCAATAGCAAGAACATATTTTTCACTCATATTTAACCAAATACGTTTCATAAGCTCTTTACTATACTTATCATCATTATAATCTTCTGGGTCAAGAGAAGGATTAAGATATGACATCATTTCATAGAAACCATAAAGATTTTCATCATCATAATTGATGTACATTGGTATATATTCAGAACTAATACCGTTAACTAATTCTCTTAATGTGTAATAAAATCTACTTATCATCTTCGTTGCCTCCTTTTGGTCCTGGAGCTTCTTCAAACTCATGTTCTTGACCATCTGCAACTACAGCTTCTCTTTGAATCTCAACACTAATATCATAACCAAGTGTTTCTTTAATTCTTTCACAGAACTTATCTAATTGTTCTTTGAAGTCCTCGTCGTGGCTGTTGATCTCATCATTGTTTGCGTTTACTTCAGATAATTGTAATTGTTCAATCTTTGTAACGCCCGGATTGTTGACCGCAAGATATGTTTTTAATTCATTCTCTAAGTCTTTCTTGTAATTAGCTAGTTTGTCAATGATGTAAGGAGCTTCGGTTGCAACCGCTTTAAACAGCGTTGGGTCAACTCCTTCAATAAATAATACTAATTCATTATTCAAGATCCTATTAACAGCATCTTTGACTTTGTTAATTGCTTCCTTGTCACTCTTGTCCAACGGAATTAAGTACGGTAATTTGTGTAATTGTAAGTTTGTGTTGATAACCATGTCTACTTGTGCAATTCTTTCAATATACCAGTCAACTAACATTCTAATTGGCTTTCTATTTGACTGAATCCAACCAATAACTACATCTTTATCAACTACTTGTACAGCACTTGGGATCAGTGGGCTAGAGTATTGGTTAACTAAGTTTACTGTCTCAGTTTCACCATACATATCTATTGTAGCTCTAGCCCAACCACAGAATCCAATTTCATCTAAGCCTTTTATCTTAAATGCGGCCACAGTGCCCTCAGCCCAAAACTTTCTCATAATGAAGTCTTCTTGTCTATAATTGATATTATTCCACTTGAAGTTACTTCTATACAAGTTGTAATACTTATTTCTAAGCATGTTTACTGTTTGATTATAGACTTGATTAACATCTTTATCAAACATTATTTGTCTAACATCTTGTCTTGGCATGTTTTACTTCTCCTTAATCTAATGCTTCTAGTGAAGCTTCCCAGTTTTCTTTTTCTTGATCCCAGTCATATCTATATTCTGGGCCATATCTTACTCTGTGGTAATTTGTAACGCCTTCTTGGTATCTAGCTTTAATATCAGTTAGATATTCTTTATAGACACTACAATCTTCTTCATCAAATACTGGTTCACATTGTACGAAATTGAACCATACTCTTGAGTTAAAATCTGGAACTTCTCTAACATCCTCTTTATAACCACAATAGTAGAATAAATCTAACATTGTTTGCTTTACTTTATCACTGCAACTATAAGTGACATATTTTGCTTTATTACCGTTAGTATATGTGTTTAATAAATCAATATCATCACCACCAGCAACTGATGTAGCTTGTTGAGCAGTTTCATCTAATTTTCTCTTAATAGATTCATCAGCTTGTGATTGACTAATTGCTAAACCAATTATACTAGTTGCTAAGCCAACCACTGCACCAACACCAGCACCAATGGCTGTACCAATAGGACCAACAGTTGAACCAGCTACGGCACCAATTTTTGCAACCGCTAATCCTGTAGCAATTGCTCCACCGATACCACCAGCAACAGCTCCTGCAACTCCTTTAGCTAAGTTAGCATCTTTATTCTTTTTATCATAGTTATAACCAGTCCTAACGTAGTTTAAATAGCTATCATTATAAATTGGTAGTTCATTATTTCTATTAACAACACAAATATTATCATAGTCGCTTGTACTTCTCTTTAATGGAACGTCAAACGTAAATAAGAATCTACTGTTCATAGTGCTTGAAACTTGATATTCAATTTCATTTTCTTTTTTAACTGTCTCCCATTGTTGAGTTTCCTCATTATATTTAGTAGGATAAAAATATGAAACACTACTTATATCAACGTTTTCTAATTGATACTGATAATTAAATGAGTCATAAACAAATTTTGGAATGTAGAATTCACTATTATATATTTTAGATTCATATTTATCATTTCTGTTAGTTGTAATATTTGGATTTGCCCATTCAACATCAAATATTTCTAATGGATTATACTCTGGATTCAAAGTATATATGAAATGTTCTCCATTAGTTCTATCTAATGAAAGTTGGTTATCACCGTATGTCCAAACTTCTGCTGGTACAGCATTTATATCAACTAGTGGATATGGTAATTCAATGATTTTTAATAAAGATTCATCTGTTCTATCAAGTGTATAGAATGAATAAATTAAATTGTTTGGTGAATCTACTAATGCCCAAGTTCCTGGTGTCCAACTATCTTTCTTATCCCATTCAGCTAATATTCTTGAATTTACTTCTTTTGTACTAGCAATATTATATTTGACGTCTTCATAGATTTTCCATCCTTGATGACTATCTGCAATAAAAGTAAATGTAGACGTTGGAGGAATGGTAATTGTTTTTACTAATTTTCTCCTAGAGTCAGTGTCTCTATCGTAAATGACATACATTTCAACAATAACATTATCAGAAGCATCTCTATTCATTATTAAAAAGCTTCCTGCTGAACCAGACCAATAGAATCCTGTCCCATTATCATATAAAAAATCTCTGTCATTGAATATCTGCAAAAAAAACTGTAAATCTTTATAAGTTCTTCTGCTACTACAGCATTTAACAAAACAATCATCTTGCGCTACATCATCAATAACCAAGTTCAAAGTAGCTCTAGACTCTGTAGCTTGAGAGTCCAGAGGATTACCGTTTTTAAATGTTCTCTTATTATGATAAGCATTTGATAAAATTAATTGAGATGGCATTAAGTAATAATATTTACCTAATTCTAAATCTGTATAATCCAATGTCTTTTTACCAAGAAGTGTTACTTCAGTAACTGTCTCTGGATATAATTTACAGTCAACTACATTCAGCTCATTTTTACCATATACTAAATACCATTTTTGTTTATCATTACTTAGAATATCTTCTTCTGAAGATATGTTTTTAAATTGTGGAGGATTAATTTCCTCTGGTTGCATATCAATAATTCTTCTATAATGTCTTTCTAATGTACCAGCAAATAAATTCCACCATTTACCAGAATAGTTAAAATCAATTGGTAAGCCTTCATAAATAAAAGCATAATAGTTACCATTATCAAAGTCTATTTGTAATTCTTCAGGATTTAAATCAACTGCTCTTGTTGTGCCAGAATCATCATATACAATAGATATAGCATAGTTATAACCATATTCTATATCATGAATTTGTTCAACTCTTTTAACATTACTATAAGTTCTAACAAGTTTACCATTTTCATATTTTCTAACTTCAACCAATAAAGCATCATTATTATAGATACCAAATGTTTCTTCAGTAAGAATTGAATCTGGATTTAAAACATATAATGTATCATGTTGTAACTCAGTTTCACTATCATATGTTTCTAAATTTACAACTGTATCATCAGCAATTCTGTCTTTATGTTGTCTAGTAATATGTGTTTTCTTATTAAAAGTAAAATCACCATTAAATGTATTAATAGTGTCTAATGTACAATCAAATTGAACAGTAGTAGTTGATTTCCACTCTGCTTTGTTAATAAAATAATAGAAATGTTTACCATCTTGATATACATCTAAATAATTATATTCCGCTATACCGACACCAATTTGTGGTAACTCTAACTTAATAAATCTATTTAGTTCAATCTTTTGATATTGACAGTGTTCAAATTTAGTTTTTAGAACATCTGCTAAGTAGTCTTCAATACCATCTACTAAAGCATTTCTATCTCTAGTTATCTTACATTGTTTATATATTGTTATAACACTTTCTGCCATTTACCTATTCTCCTTTGAGAGTTCTCTAACTAAATTTTGTATGGAATCAAATAAGTTTAACAGAGCATTATAAGCTCTGTGGTTTGGGTTTATTTGTACTCCTAATCCTGACTCATAACCAATGATAAGAGCCTCTCTGTCTTCGTATTTGTAATCTCTTTGCATAATTATCTCCTAGCTGATCACCACAAAGTTTGGTGAATCACTTGTTTGTCCTTCGACGATCCTAATATGAATTATTGTTGATTGTCCAGTAGAAGGATTTGTGAAGCTTCCAACTAGACTCTCCGATCCCGGATCATAAGCGAATTCATTTTCCACGTTGGTTAAACTTAAACCACCAGTCACTCTAACTCTGCCCTGCATTTGTCCAGGCTTATTAATAACTGTGTATGATTGACCAGTAGCATCTGCAATTCTTCTTCTTAATTCATTTTTATCCACATATTGGAATATTTGATATTTATAATTATCTTCTTTACTAATATAAGGAAACGTGTGCATAAGGACATCATGTGCCTCTTTAATACTAATTCCTTCAGCCTTGCTAACATATCTCAATTCGTTAATGTATTTACGTCTTGTTTGCATAGGATTAGCCGTATCGATATATCTACTTTTAGCTTCTTCGTAGTATTTATTTAACAAGCTCTGTGTCCTAAAACCACGTCCTTTAGCCAATGCGGCTTGTTGTGCCCTTGACAACGCTGTTGTCTTTGGTTTAGGATATTTGTATTGTTTTATTGACTCTGTAAATCTTTTATATGCGTTTTGTTTACTCATATTTTCTTAACTCCTTATTTAGTTCTACTCTAAATGTATCTGGGTTGATTACATACTTACTGCCTATCTCTTTTGGTAATTCATCTTTTAAAACATTAAATTGACTTTCATGCGTTAAATTATAGTAATATATTGCTAATTTTTGATTACCATTAACGACTGGCATTTCATCACCCCATTGGTAGAATGTTTTTGTTTTCAATCTGAATGGAGTTTCTGTGTGTTTTTCTTTCCATTTATATCCGGATGCCATAATGTCAGGCCTTGGAGTGGCGCTGATAATACTATCAGTTGACCAATAAATAGAATCATCTCTTAATAAGCTTTTGATAAGTCTATTACATTTCTCAACAACTACGCATCTCCAGAAAGGATTTGTGTTCTGAAACTGGCCCACATTGCCTCTAAATATAAACTTCAACTCTTCTCTCTTCTTTTCGTCTGTTTCGGTCTCTAATTGCTTAAAAATCCTATCACAAAATTTAACGTAAGGACTTGGCATCAAATCGAAAACCCACTTACATTCAATACTATTATCAGTAACCATATGTAAACGTGGGAAGCCATGTCTTGTTGAGCCATATACAATAAAACCGACTTGGTTTTTACCAACTCTTGTATTGTATTTAACTGTGCTTAAATCTGGTAATGGTTCCTTTAAGAATTGACCATAAGCACTGCTTAAGTCGTATTCCCAAGCTATTGTTTCATTACCAATGTATTTTGTATTAGCATCTCTAATAGCACTTGCACTACCGATACTTTCTCTATAACCAACAGTACCATCTTTAAATTTCTTATTATCAAACGGCACATCTGGTAAATTTTCTTCAACTTTTTGAATTGGTGATTCCCTACTCATTTGACTTGCCACATTAGCAACATTCATTTCGTAGTGATGTTCACCGTTTCTGTCGAAGATATATGTTCTTTTGTTTTTACCCAATTTGTATGTCAATTTATAGAACTTGTCTGTTGTCTCTAAATATGCGCACTTGGAAATTGGTGTTTTATTATCATATTTCTTATAATATATAGCTGAACAAATATCTTTAGCTATTTTCATTTGTTCATTAAAGTCTTCAACCGTGTTACAGTATATTGACTTCCTTTTTCCTACAAACATATCATTACTCCTCTAATGTCATTGAATTGCTCCAATGGGTACCACACCAGAGGAGTAATTAACCGATTCAAAGTGTTAGAAGCCGTACTTGTCCTCAACGGCCTTTCCGTATGCTCTCCATAAGGAGATTTCATCAAAATGCTTCTTACTGTTAACTTCCACATTTAGTAAGTCGATCCAGAATATCTTTCTGGATTCTTTATTACCATCATTAGTTTTGAGATAGTAATTTACTTGACCAAAATTTAGAAGCTCTGTGCGACCGAAATCAAATTGATCACGATCATTCAATATAGCTCTTCTCTTTCCCATTACTTGTGGGAATTTATCTTCAATAAAATTTAAGAATGTTTCAGCTATTTCTTTATTTGGATGATACACAACGAATGATGTACAGCTCCAGTCATAGCTCTTTAAATGATTTAATAAATAGTTCATATCGAACTTGTAGTCTTGTGTAATGCTACTTTCTGTAGCTACGTTAGCATAATTCTTTTCCATATTTCTCTCCTTCAGTATAATGTATTCTCTTTCTTTTAACGAGGCAGAGGGGCTAAAGCCGGATACCCCTCTGTCTCTAAAGGAGGAAAATACGGCGTATACTGGACGCCTTATCTACTTATTATTATACGGGATAGAGTTCCTTTGTCAAGACTTTTTATTACTTCCTTTTCCATATATACAAATTAACCTTTTCCTGCGTAACTTTTGTCTATAGAAAGTTTCTAGTCTTAACGTAGAGATCGGACACTCTCTCTCCATTTCATTGCGGGGTGGACGTTAGAGCCACCCGAGGAGGAGCGCCCGAAGTGGGGTAAGGATCCGCGAGGAAATAGCACGACGACGAAAGCTAGTCAAAGGAGTGGGAGAGTCTCTAGTTAGACGTTAAGGAAACTTTCTTTATATAGTTTCTTTGAAGGATAACTACTGCGTAGTTTTTAGAGTGTGAGACTTTTGTACTAGCATACGCGCGCGTACACGTATGTATATAAACCGAATACATCTTAATATAAATCCCCCCCACATCCACGTAAAGGCCCCAAACAGCCTCGTAGAGACACGTTCTCCCCCATCCTAGTATATTTTATCATCTCCCCCTTCTTTTGTGGCTTAAATCGCCCGTTTACCACCATACTATTACAAAACAGCCTCGTAGAGACACGAAACACTCCTTCAACGATAAAATACACCACCAAACTAT
>JAEIGA010014676.1_pt1 | contig 11919 bp, 23 predicted proteins | sample 9270691 | NCBI WGS metagenome assembly JAEIGA01 (sample SAMN17057246, study PRJNA624740) | gut metagenome | biome: biome; isolation source: fecal sample | host: Bos grunniens | place: China: Xizang | collected 2019
AGGAGTGTTATCAAATTATGGGGTTATCGAAAACAAGCGATATTTATGGTTATAAAAATGGTTTGTTGTTTGAGTTTCAAAAACTTCTTATTGCTCGTGATGCCTATTGGAAGATAGCAGGAGAGGAGATGGGATTAGGTAAACCTTGGAGTCCAACTGATTCTGATTATATAACAGGAAGATATTGCATTTTCGTTCATAGGGGGAACATCATTTGTGATACACCTGCACAAGATTGTATTTTAACTTTCCCAACCGAAGAAATGCGAGATGCTTTCTATGAAGCATTCAGGAATGAAATAGAAATTTGCAAGGAGTTGTTATAACATGGAAGATGATAAAAAAGTAGAGATTCTAAAAGAATTTACTAAAAAAATTATTGAAGAACAAGTTGATATGCCTCCTGAAATAATGGAAGCAGTAGATGAACACTTTTTTGAAATGTTATAATTATGGCAATTAAAGTAATAAAAGAAAACCCAGTACCTCGACAAGAGGTTACTTGTGAAAGTTGCGGTAGTATATTAGAATATGGCAATGCTGATTTGCGGCCTGCTACAACATATTTGAATGGATATGCTGCAAGCTTTAAAATAATATGTCCAGTATGTGGTGTTTATGTAAAATGCGATTGGATTAAAAAGTAAAGAGTTGTTGTAATGAGAAATCTAATAGATGTAATCAATGAAATGTTAAAGGTTGTTCCTAAAAAAGAGGAACAAATAATATCTTATTTAAAAGATATACAAGATTCTCAAAAATGTAGAGCTCCTGAAGACATGATAGGTTGGTATCAAGTTTCTGAAATGCTGCAGGGATTTGAATATAATAAGAAAACTCCAATGTGGCAATTAAAAATGTGTTCTATTTTTTCTACACAATCTTTAGAAGAAATTTTAAAAGAACTTGGTAGATATAATTTATGGCAACAAATAAAGATTATTGTGACTACGCGACTTGCGTCGCTTTAAAAGAGTTGGGATATAATTATCCTTTGGAATTGATCACTGATTATTTTGGTGTTTTGGATATTCCTTTTCATGATCAAAAAATACATCTTTACAATGCTCAAAAGTGGTTAAGGGAAGAGAAACAAATAGAAGTTAACGCATCTTTTGATAAAACGGATGATGGATGGATTGCTTTCATACAAAGATTAGATTATCCAGATTTGTGTGGTACAGATGTAGTTAGTACTGTATATAATACTTATGAAGCTGCTCTTTTGGTGAGTATCAAAGAAGCTATTAAAATCTTGAAAGAAGATGATAATGACTAAAAAAGAACTTACCGAAAAATTCGCAGATATTAGAAAAGTAGAAAAACATGCGAAAGAATACACTCCACAAGAAATGACCACTGCTTATGTAAATGGTTATAATGATGCAATAAATATTGCTTGTAAAATCTTTGAAGGAGCAGTAGTATATCACAGAAGTCTTTTTGGAAAAGTAGAAGAAAGAGTGTTTGATGATGATTTTATTAAAAGTTTTCGTGAAACAACTAAAATTAAAGAATAACAAATAGTTTATGAAAAGATGAAGAGACTTAATATTGCTTTAGTAGCACATGATGCTAGAAAACAAGAACTTGTAGAATGGTGTCGTCACAATGCACAGTTCTTATCAGAACATAATCTTTTTGCTACCGGAACTACTGGTAAGCTTATTAAAGAAATGTTTAGACAACTTGATAATTCTGATAATTATCCTGGAGGGATAACAGAAATGATTCGATATTATGATTATAAAGTAACAGCACTTCTTTCAGGACCTCTTGGTGGAGATTCTCAAATTGGAGCAATGATTGCCGAGGGTAAAATTGATGTTCTCATTTTCTTTTGCGATAATCTCATTACACAGGGACATCAACAAGATGTTGGAGCTTTATCAAGACTTGCATCTTTATATAATATTCCTTTTGCGACAAATAGAACAACTGCAGATATGCTTGTTACAAGTCCACTGATTTGTGATGAAGAATATGAAAGAATCATTCCGTCTGCTATTGAAAATTATAAAAGAAGAATGTAATGAAAAGAATTATCTCGTTTATTTTAATTATAATAACTGTTTTGTGTTTAAATAGTTGTAATGAACAATCTTCTAGTTCTTATGGATCTCCAAAGAACACGTTTGTTGAAGATTTCACTAAAGCGTTAGAAGAATCAAATAAAGCTATTGATGGTAAAGTTTCAGAAATGGGGAGGTTTAAACTCTATGATGTTTTACCAGATAGTACTAAAATTTATCGAAATTTAAGTTTGTATATAGTTGTTTCTACAACCGGAGATGTAGCTATAACACGTTATTAACATGAGTGCAATTTATAAAACAGTTAAAGATTTAAAACCTGGAGATAAATTATATAGTCGTCATTATACTGCAAAAACACTTGATGTTGTAAATGTTTTTTGTCTTCCAGATACAAACATATACTATATTACCATTTTTTGCAAAGGAAATACTGAATCACAAGATGTTACAACAACTTGGACAGCTAAAGGAGATTCAGATACTGTAAATTTATTTTATGTTGATCCAAATTATTTAATAAAACAACTTGAAGATCAAATAGAATATAATAGTAAAGTAATTGAACAAATTAAATTACAAAATAATGAAAATAATTTATAAAACAGGAAATCTTCTTGATGCAACAACAGATGTTATTGCACATCAAGTAAATTGCCAGAGCGTAATGGGTTCTGGTGTTGCCAAACAAATTCGTGATAAATGGCCTCGTGTATACGATAGTTATGTAACATATTGTTATGATTATATTGCTTGTACTCACGAATTACTTGGAGAGTGCCAACTAGTACAAATTAATGATAATCAACATGTTGCTAATTTATTTGGACAGAATTATTATGGAAGAGATGGCAAACGATATACATCTTATGATGGCATTTATGATGCTTTAGTAAGTCTTGCTTCTCAAATGAAAGATAATAATATGAATTCTGTTGCCTTTCCTTATCACATGTCTTCAGATAGAGGTGGAGCAGATTGGTCTATTATTTCAATAATGATTACAGCTGTTTTTAAAGGCACCGATGTAACAGTTGAAATTTGGAAACTTTAATAATAAACAAAAATGAGTAAAATTTTCTTACAAAGAGGAAGTCGTTTTTCTCTAGTTGACGACAATTTTGATAAATATCCTATTCTTGAAAAAGGATTGTATGATTTACGATTCAACATGGAAGATGGAATTTATCTTGAAAAAACTGGAGAAACTTTTGAATTTAATTACAAACTCTATGGTTTGGATAATACTTTCATTTCTCATGTGTTAAATACATATAAGAAATCTAAAGTTAAGAAAAACATGGGAGTTTTACTTAATGGTGAAAGAGGAACTGGAAAGACTGTTTGCGCTAAATATTTAGCAAATCAGTTAGACCTTCCAATCATCATGATATCTAACGATTGTCCAGGTTTAAATAATTTTATTTCTTCAGTTAAACAGGATGTTGTTTTCTTCTTCGATGAGTTCGAAAAGAATTTCAAGAGAGGATCAGATGAGTATGATGAAAATCAGAGTGGAGAGTCATTGTTATCAATAATGGATGGTGTTTATAATACCGGTTTTTCACATATTTTTATCTTAACAACAAATGAGTTAAGAATCAATAAGAATTTCTTAAGTAGACCATCTAGAATCAGATATCTTAAGACTTTCAGCCCAGTAATGAGTAAAGAGTTACTCGGAGAAATTGCTGATGACTTCTTAAAAGATTCATCCAGAAAACAAGATCTCATCAATTTTGTTAGTACTCTTGAGTTTGCATCTATTGATATTGTGAAAAGCATTATTGAAGAAATAAATATGCACGATTGTTCAATTGATGAGTTTAAGAACTTCTTCAATGTATCTATATCTGAGTATACATATTGCCATTGGTCAACTTATCATTATGATGATCCAATGAAATCTTATACAATAGAGCAATTCCTTGAAGATGTAAAGAATCGAAATAATGATGAAGAAACTATAAAAGATGTATATCATAATACAAGCAGAGTTGATTGTCCATTTGAACAATTAACAATAGGTTCATTGTTTAGAGGTGATGAAATTGAATATATTGATTATGATCAAAAGATTATAATTACACATTGCATTGAGAGAAGTCGCAGAGATTTCCATAAAATTACTTCAGTATTCCAAAAGAATTTATATGCTATATAGTTTACAAGATATTACTTTAATTCCTGCTGCTGTATCTGAGATAAGCAGCAGGAGTCAATGCAACCCGCATGCAGACGATTTTGGGATGCTTCCTCTGTTTGTAGCACCAATGAGTTCAGTAATTGATGATAAGAATTGGAGAATCTTCCATAATCATAAAATCAATACAATTATTCCTCGCAATATTGATATTGAAACAAGATTAAAATTGTCTCATAATCAATTAACATTTGTTGCATTTTCACTTGATGAATTTGAAACATATTTTTGTACAAAAATTTCATATAAAGCAAATATATTAATTGATGTCGCCAATGGTCACATGAAAAAACTCATTGATCTTTGCAAAAAAGCAAAGGAACTTAATGGAGATAATGTTATCATTATGGCTGGCAATGTAGCAAATCCTGAAACATATATTGAATATTCGTATGCAGGAATTGATTATTGCAGACTGTCAATTGGTTCTGGTTCACAATGTACTACAGCTAATACTGGAATTTTTTACCCAATGGCTTCTTTATTAATTGAAACAAATAGACGTAAAGAATCGGTTAAAGCTTGGTCTAATCATCCAGATTGTCCGTATAAATCTGTTCCAAAAATCATAGCTGACGGTGGATTTAATACATTTGGAGATATCATTAAAGCACTTGCTCTTGGAGCAGATTATGTAATGTGTGGAAAGATTTTTGCCAAATCAGTAGAAGGTTGTGGAGAAATCAAAACACAAATTAAACCAATGAATTATGATATCTTAAAAGATGGTCCTTTTAATGAGTGGATACGAACTCAAAATATTTCTAGAATTAAACTTCTGGAATGTTATCGAGAGTATTATGGTATGTCTACCAAAAGAGCTCAAATTGAATTTGGAAAAGAAGGTACTAAAACGGAAGAAGGAATACAATCTTATATTAAGATAGAATATCACCTTTCTGATTGGGTGTGCAGATTCATTGATTATTTGTGTAGCGCAATGAGTTATACAAATTCATTTAATCTTTCTGATTTTATTGGAAGAGTTGAATATCAAATATTAAGTCCAACAGCTATTAGAACTTTTAAATAATATGGAAAAAAGAATACAGGCTGACATGATTGCAGCTATGAAAGCAAAGGAGAATATAAAAGTTGCATCACTTAGAGCTATTAAAGCAGCAATCACCCTCGCTAAGACCGCAGAGGGTGCAACAGGAGAAGTGACTGATGCTGATATAATTAAAATCATCCAAAAACTTGTAAAACAGCGCAAAGAAAGTGCACAACAGTATAATGACGCTGGTCGTTTTGATCTTGCAGCAAGTGAACTTGCAGAAGCAGATATAATGGAAGTATATCTTCCTAGACAACTCAGCGAGATAGAACTTGAAGTTGAATTAGCAAAAATCATAGTAGAAGTAGGTGCAACTAAACCACAAGATATGGGCAAAGTAATGGGCGTAGCGACTAAGCGCCTTGCAGGTCTTGCTGATGGTAAAGCAATTTCTATGATTGTGAAAAAGCTTTTAAGTAAATAATATGTTTACAAAAGAAGAAAGAAGCACATTTCCATATTGGTTTGCTCATTGATGTGCTTTTAATATGACGGCATTGAATCTTAGATGTTGGAAATTCAAGTATCTTTTTCATGATATAGAAAAGCCTTGGTTGATGTTGTTATGGAAAGATTATAATCGAGTACAAAAATATCATAGATCACACAATAGACATCACTTGGAATATACTGGTGGTAAGGAGTATGATTTTGAAGCTATGATAATTGACTGGGAATGTAGTAGATTTACAAAGTCAGCAGCTCAATTAAATGCAAGGCAAGAATATGAAAATTTAATTCAGAAGTATTCTTATCTGGATTCATTTTTTAAGAATCGCATAGAAGTGACTTTAATTAAATTAGGATTATAATATTGCAACGATAACTATGTTTTAATTTTTAGTTATGAAGCTGTTTAGAAAACTCAAAAACATAATCAAATCAACTATACTTTGTGTTCAATTTCCATTTTTATATCCTCGAAATAGATTTGATGGAAAACATCATTGTTGTGTTTTAGGTGATTTACGATACAAATTACAATTAAGACATGAACAAAGAATTTATATAACTGCAAAAATTGATGAATCAAATACTAAACATAATGGATTTCTTTGTTTCTTTAATTATCATGTACAATGGAAACGTGAAAATAATTCTATATTAGTACGTGATGTTTATACAGAAAAAGTTCAGGAATTTGATTTAAGCAAACTTGTAGACGATACTAAATTTGAGATCCTTGGATTAACAACATCATTTTTACTGACAGGAGATCCAGTGATTGTTGTTTATCTATCAAAAACAAATCCAGAAGATACTACTAAATATGGATTTACTCAGTATAACTTAAAATTCATTAAAAGTAGATGGTATAATTTTTGGTATAAAACAATTACATGGTTTGACACAAAAGTTCTTGATAAAATCTTATTTCTTCCATCTTATACCGAGTTAGATGCTATGGAATCAGGATGGAGAAAAGCATTTGGTATTCAAATGTGTAAGGAAATTAAACAAGAGCTTAAGAAACACAAGTTTTTGTATAAATATAGAATTTTCCAAATTAAAGAAAAATGGGGCTATCTTCATTGGTATGATAGCGGTCACCCAAAAGATTCTAAAATTTATGATATAATTCATAAATATGAACAAATATCTGCTAAAACTTGTGGAGAATGCGGAAAACCAGCAACTAAAATATCAAAAGGATGGATCTATCCTTATTGTGATGATTGTATAGGAGATAGAAATTTTGTGGAAATTGATAAAAATCCTTTTGCGAATTAAATAAAAATTCGTATATTTGTATAACAAAATCACCCATGAAATGTGGGTGATATCTAGGCGAATCGTTCAAGGGTAGGACAATTGTCTTCAAAACAATTTATGTGGGTTCGAATCCTGCTTCGCCTGCCAATTTATTAAAACTCAACTACTTATTTGGTAGTTGAGTTTTTTCATCTAAACACAATTTTAAATTTATGTATTATGACTAATGTTGAACAAGTAATTGCAAAATTAATTAATGAGGGAAAAATTACAGGAGAAGAAGCTATTGTCCTCATTAATGCATGTAGATCCGATCCTCCTAAATCAAATCTTGACGGATGACCTTTACACAAAACTATTATGTACGAACATTCTAATGATGATAAAAACAAGTTAACTCATTCGATTAGTTCAAATGAAAATTATATTAGAGCTTATAACACATCAACAAGTTTGTAAAAATGAAATGGTTAATTTATCTTTATATAATTCCTGGACTAATTGTAACTTGGTTATTTCCAAAATTTGTCGAATATCAAGGGGGAATGGATAGCATAAATATGATAATAAATGATAAACATCACTTTGAAGATGATACTGATTTAACTTTAACACAATGTACAGCTTATTTATCATTTATTCCAATACTTAATATTTTTGTAGCATTCTCATTAATCTATTGGTTCATATGTATTCCAAGATCTTAGTAAAATTAATTAACGAATTTCCAATAGAGTCTCAAATTATAAATAATTATCCAGATGCGACTGATTTTGACAAATGCGTAATATTATTACGATCAATGAAATTAGTTTATGGACAAATATCTGCAAAATTAGGGTCTCCTTCAAAGAAAACAATAAGAGCTAGTTTACTTAAATGGGCTCCAGATTTAATTGAAGAAGATTGTAATAAACAAAAATTAAAAGCAAAAGATAAAGCATCTAAAGAAGAATTTATATTAATTAATTTAATTCGAAAACATCCTGAAATAGAATCATATTATATGGGTCATCCTATTTTGGGAAATTGGAAATTTGTTACTGTTGAAGGAAGATTATATTATATTGAGAATGATCAATCTGTAAATGCTTTTGGAGATTTTGATTATATTTGTCAATGTCAATTTTTAGAAATAATTAAAAATCAATTAAATGAATCTACATAATGCTTATGTAAATGGAGCTCTTCGATTAGAGCAATTGTATGTGGAAATATTTAACCAAATTCCAAGTAGTTTTTTATATTATAAAGAAGAGGTGTTATTTAAAACATCCGATTTAACTGAAGAAAAATGTAATGAATTATTTGGATCTTGTAAAATGTTTTTTCACGAAGAAGAAAAAATTTTTAGCACATCCAAGGCTGATGACAGAAATGTTATGGAATGGGATGATGTGTCAAGTTCTTTTGTTAATAAAACTCAGCCATACGTAATGATTATTCAAAATGACGGAACAAAACATTGGATTATGTCTATTGATGAAAATTCAATTAAAATTTATTTTGATTCCGGCATTGATTACAAAACATTTGTTCATGATATTGTAGAAAAAATTCCAAAACAAGACAAAGTATGTAAAACTGCAACAATTGATTTAGTTGCATATGATCGGAACTATTATACTATAAATTCTAAGATCAAGCATACATCAATTGATTTTGACACACATTATAATGATGGATTTACTGATGTGTATAAGAAAACAATTGATTTCTTGAACGAACAAGAATCCGGACTTATAATTTGGCATGGTGAAAAAGGAAGTGGAAAAACATCTGCTATTCGACATTTATTAAGTAATACTGATAAAAAATATATTCTTGTCACAAATGCTATTGCTGCTCATATGGCAGAACCAGAATTTATTGCATTCATGATGGAGAATAAAGATTCTATTTTTATTCTTGAAGATTGTGAACAAATTCTAATGGCCAGAGAAGAGAATAGATTTGGAGGAGCAATTTCTAATATTTTGAATATGTCAGATGGTTTGATGTCAGATATTTTTAACATCAAATTTATTTGTACATTTAACACAGATATTAGTAATATTGATGAAGCATTGCTTAGACCAGGTCGTTGTTTTGTAAATTATGAATTTAAAGCTCTTTCTAAAGATAAGAGCGCTAAATTGCTTGAATCATTAGGACATAAAGTTGATGTTCAAAAGGACATGACTCTTGCTGAAATTTATAATTATGATCCAAATGCTGTTGTAACTACTAAAAAGAAAGTTGGATTTTAATATGTTAAAAGATAAATATATATTACCAAACCGTTATGGTGATTTAGTACAATTAGTTAAACAAGATGGAAATCTTTATTTACTTGATGGAGATCTTGATTACATGCGTGTTGGATTTAATGAAGACAAATCTATTAATTTTGTAGATCCTTCTGGTGGTCCATTCATGCGAGTTGGCTCAAAATGGGATAATTTTACGATTAAATCAATTGAAGGAATAGCAAATGTAGGTTATCTATTTACTTTAGAAGAAAATGAAACTAATACTTAGTATTATTCTTTTATTACTTATTGGATTGTTATTTGGTCATGAACGAAAAACAAAAGGTCTTATTGGCCCGAGAACTACCAGTTTAGTATTACTTGGTTCATTTATGTTCACTTGGTTATCAAATTCATTAGATGGCGATCCAACTAGAATTGTAGGACAAATTGCAACTGGAATATCATTTTTATGTGCAGGTTTAATTTTTAAATCTGATTCAAAAGAAATTCATAATTTAACAACTGCTGTATTTGTATGGTGTTTAGCTGCAATAGGTTGTATGATTGGAATTGGATTATATGTTGAAGTTGCAATTTTAACAATTATTACTTATTTAATTTTAACAAGGTATAAGAAAAATGATTAACTGGATAACATTTGAAGGTAAGTTTGTTACTGACCGCCCCGATATATTAGTAGAAACAATTAAACAAGTTTTAAAACAAACCAATAGCTCTTTTCATGGAGAAATTTATGTTCAAGAAATAAAAGATATACCATGTGAACGAGTAAAAGAAGAAACTAATAATGAAACTTCTGAATAAATTACGAAATATTGTGCTCGGAACATATTATAATATATGCAACAAACACAATAATTTAGCAAATGAACGACTTCCAATTTGCAAAGATTGTGAATATAGAATATCTTTTTCTCCAAATATTCATATGTGCGATCAATGTGGATGTATTTTAGAATCAAAAGTAAGAGTTAGATTGGAAGAATGTCCATTAAATAAATGGTAAAAATGCAAAATAAAGAATTACTTTTTAATGACCAGGCTCGTTCTGCCATAAAGTCAGGTATTGACATTTTGGCAGATGCTGTTAAAGTTACACTTGGTCCAAATGGACGTTGTGTAATTTTAGGAGAATATAAAAAGATTGGAACTCCTCATATTACAAAAGATGGAGTTACTGTTGCAAAAAATATTAAATTCAAAGATAAGTATAAAGAAGTTGGAGCATCTCTGATTAGAGAAGCAGCTCTTAAAACAGTTGAAACTGTTGGAGATAGTACAACTTCTAGCACCGTTATTGCTCAAGCGTTAATAAACGAATCAGAAAAATTAATTCAATCTGGAATTAGTCCAGTTGAATTAAAAAGAAATCTTCAATATTCGTTGAAAAAAGCAATTAATGTTATTAAAGAATCATCTACTCCAATTAAAGATTCTGATATTAAAAATATTGCAACAATTTCAGCAAATAATGATGAATCAATTGGTGAATTGATTGCAGATGCTTATTCAAAAATTACAGAAAATGGAGTTATTGCTGTTGAGGAATCCAATAGTACTAAGACATCTGTAGATATTGTTACAGGAATGCAATTTGAGCAAGGTTTTGCAAGTTCATATTTTGTTACAGATGAAATTAAAAATGAATGTGTTTTTTCAAAACCATATGTTTTAATTTCAGAAATGAAAGTTGAAACAATGCGCGAAATCATGCCAATTCTTGAAGGAATTCATACAGAAAATAGACCAATTGTGATAATTGCTCAAGATTTCAGTGAAGAAGTTATTGAAACTCTTAGAATTAATGTTTTAAATGGAATCCTTAGAGTATGTTGTGTAAAAGCACCATCTTATGGAGAATATCGAAAAATGATTCTTGAAGATTTAAGTATTTTAACTAAAGCTAATTTTATAACACATGATTCAGCGTTAGATTTTAATGATATTCAAGTTCATGATTTAGGCTCTTGTGATAAAATTATCATTTCCAAAGATAAAACAATGATTATTGGAGGAAAAGGTCAAAATGATATTCCAAAAAGAGTTGAAGTAATTAAAGCAAGACTTGCAGAAATCAAAAAAGATGATGCAGTAAATCAAGAATTTTTAATTGAATTTTTTGAAACAAGAATTGCTCGTTTAGTCGGAGGTGTTGCTTCTATTAAAGTAGGAGGAATTACCGAACTTGAAATGAAAGAACGCAAAGATCGAATTGATGATGCAGTATGTGCCACAAAAGCGGCTCTAGAAGAAGGAATTGTTCCAGGTGGAGGTATTACTTATCTTAAAGTTTTTAATCGATTATACGAAGAAAAAGATAGTAAAAATGACCTTCTATGTCACGGATTAACATCTATTTTTGAAACTTTATGTAAAAATTCAAATTTTAATGTAAAGGATTGTTTAAATGATATTAGTCCTGATAAAAATATTGGAATAAATATGCTTACCGGAGAAGTTGTGAATATGCTAGATGCTGGAATTGTAGATCCAACTTCTGCATCAAGATTAGCTCTCGAAAATGCAGTATCTGTTACAATGTTGTATTTATCAACAGCATGTGTTGTTGTTCCAGAACTTGTTGAATTCTAATGATAATAGTTTATACTGACGGAAGTTGTATTAAAGGAAATCGAGGAGGATATAGTGCTGTAATTA
>JAEIGA010014677.1_pt1 | contig 11919 bp, 10 predicted proteins | sample 9270691 | NCBI WGS metagenome assembly JAEIGA01 (sample SAMN17057246, study PRJNA624740) | gut metagenome | biome: biome; isolation source: fecal sample | host: Bos grunniens | place: China: Xizang | collected 2019
AGTCTGCTTGTATGTACCGACCTCACCCTCAAGAGAAGTAATCTTCTCTTTCAGAGCGTTAATGTCCTTACCGTGCTCTGCCATGATTTTGTCGATGGCATCGTCACCAAGTCCCAGTGATGTTAGAAATTCTCGTTTCATTTTGTGTGCTCCTTACGTTTGTTGACAGAGTTTCGGCTCCGTAGGTTGAAGTGATAACGCTCACCTCAAGCGTTGATTGTTTTTACTACGTTTTTGCTTGCGCGTCAATCATTTTCTTTAATGAATTAACGCACTAAAGCATTATAGTTTAATTATAGCCCGACAAGGGCTCACTTGTCGAGCTTTTCCTGATTCTTCTTAGTGTTGACCACAGAGAAATTATCAAAGAAATTGACAACCTTCTCCATGAAAGAATCATCCTTTGGTGTGGGGGTAAGCTTCACAATAATGGTGGCAGCTGACACAACATAACCGATGATTTTGAACACAGAATCGACATTGTTGATGATAGTTTCAAACATAATATACTCTCCTTTCTATTCTTTAAGCGGTTTCTAATGCGGCCAGACGACTTTCGAGGTCAGCCAGTTTGGTTTTGATATTCGTCATGTTATTGTTGAGCGTGTTCAACTCAGACACCGAAATGATTGTTGAAGCCACTATGTTACCATCGGCATCAGTTATAATCACAGCGTTTGCAACACCCAAGTTTTTAGGTGAAGCATTGTTCCACCGTGTGCGATCTTCTTCTGTGACGTGAATATCCGCATTGGAAATGTGACCAACTGCATTCGCGTCAACGATAGCGTTCCAGTTTGACTTTTCTTCCGAAGTTACATGAATGGAGCTATTATCAGTGTGAGCGACCGTCTCAAATCGCACGTAGGGTGTGCGACCATCGTACCACACTCCCTGATAGCGCACAGCACCCTCACCACTGTTGAGGTCACGCACTTGGATACGCACACCGGGAGCGGGTGCATCGGTAGACGTGACCGTGGCAGGGTCAGTACAGAGAAAGAGCTCCAATCGACATTCATCAGGAATACTGATAGCTGGTGCAAAATCCCAGATTGCATCCTCCCCAACTTCCCAAGTTACGGCATTGGTGGAAACACCCAGCAGCTGGGATGATGTAGAGCCTACTTTGGCAAAAGCGGCAAGGTAGAGCGGCGTGCTACAAGAGTTCCGCACATCGGGAATCGCAATAGCGGCTAGTGACTGCTCATGCGGTACAACGGTAGCGGGTAGCCTCATGGCATCACATTCGCCACTGTTGGTAGGCATGGTGTCAGTTGTGTAGAGCATTTGACCGTTGACTGAGTTCCATGTGTCTTTTTCATACGGTGTGACATGAATTGAATCATCTTCGACATGTGAAGATACCCAGTTCAACTTGTTCTTTTCAACAGCCGTTACGTGGATTGACGTGTCTTCCGAATGTTCAAACGGTGTGAACTTCTCGGCATCAATGTACCAGTGATGTTTTGCCGTGTATAAGCTATTGGAGATGCTACCATCCGAACCCAGCAGACCACCGCTTTCACCAGAAGTGAGTGCGACTGTCGCCATGCAGCATTCTTTGATACCCATGGTGTATTCGTTAGCACCCCAGTTGTCGCCAGTGTGGAAACTCACACGCAGTTCTTCGCCTTTCTTCACATAGAATGGAGTTTTGAATGTGTATTTCAGGACTGCCCCAGTTACATGTGCCGGATAGTTATTACTTGTCGCAAGTAGCTCATCCGTACCACGCCACACTTTCACACGGGTTATAGTTGTGGGATAGGGTGCTGCTTGACCCTCAGTTCGGCAATAGATGTCAATCGCAGTGACATACCCACTGCGCGGAATGACATAAACAAAACCGTATGCGTTTGCATTGTCTTCTTGTGTACCTAACGGATTAAGTACAATCGACTCGTATACAGAAGGTGGATTGAGCTTTGAGTTCCAGTATTCGCGATCATCACCCGACACACCGCCTGTCTCGGCAACCGCATTCCATCTTGCTTTTTCATCGGCAGTCACATGGATAGTCGAATTGGCCATGTGTTCAGCGAAATCACCAGAACTGCCGGAACCACCAGATGATTCAGACAAACGAGTGAGTGCGGCATTGTCATCACTCACCATTATCTTGCTGGTGGGTGCTTTGAATACGACATTCAACCCGGCATCACAGGTGGCGATAGTCGAACCACTGGCATCATACACTGCACAATTCACCGTGGCCAATACTTTGTAAATCTCATCTTTGTCAACGTAATATGTTACCATTTGTGATTCTCCTTTCAGGTGTGGAGCGGGGATTGCTCCCCGCTCCTAAGTAGTTTACTTCTCCAGCTCGGCAACACGGGCAGACAGAGCCTGCACGGCTACAATAAGCGGGAACACAAGGTCAGAAGTCTTGACACCAAGCATTCCATCAGCATCCTTAGTGACAAGACGCTTTGCAAGCTCGGGAGACAACTTCTCAATCTGCTGTGCAATCACGCCGACACAAGGTGTTTCATTGCCCTTGTAATTGAACGTCTTGACATCAATAGCGTTGATGAAGTCAATGCAAGCCTGAGCATCAACCGGGGCAATGTTCTCCTTCACACGTTCATCCGAAGATACTGAAATAGTAACCTTTGAATAGATAGCAGAACCTGCAATCATCGTCTGAACGTTATTCGATGAGAAAGTAATCATAGAACCGCTATTGAACAGCGTCTGAGTTCCCTTGAGACGTACCAGACCGCCGCTGAAATTAGTCTCACCAGTGATAGTACCACCCGAAGTCGGGAAGTAGTTGCTATGGCTGTGAGTGCTGGAAGCATAGTTAGTATGCGTGTGGCTAGAATCAGCCTTACCATTCAGAAGCGCAGTCAGCCCGGTGATGTCACTGGTGCTGTGGCTGTGGGTCGTGGGTGCATAATCGTGACTGTGACCGATGTCAGCCTTGCCATTGAGCAGGTTATCGGTTTCAGTGCGAGTGTAGGCATCCACACTGGCAGCATCACCATCAGCACCCTTGATGTTCACAGGAGCGGGGTTCTCCAGACCACCGTCATTCGTCCATGAGAGAGTGCCATCATCAGACACAGAGGGGGTGAACGTCACACCGTTTATACCCGGAGCACCCTCTGCACCCGGAGCACCATCCTGACCAGCCGCACCCTTAATGTTAGCAGAACCAACAGGGAGCATACCGGCCTTGCTGCCGACCCAAGAAAGCACGCCTTCAGGGGAAACAGCGGGGATGTAGTAACCGCCGTCCTCACCGTCTGCACCGGGAGTACCAGAGCCGGAACCAGTGCTACCGATGGGCGCAAACTTGGCATCTGCCTGTTCCTTGGTATACACCTCGGAGGTGAGCGGCATGTCGTCCAGCAGGTCACTCAGCTTGAGGTTTGTGTCCCGATAATTGATTTCATCGGTGCTATGTTCAGCAATGGCTTTGAACGGAATCTCAGCCAAGAAGGTCTGATTCTCTCGGTCATACCAGTAACCAATGATTGCCTGAGATTCATACTGTTCCTTGGTGATTTCAACATAAGAGTCACCAGTCATCTCTGTCTCACTCTGAATGAGGTTAATCACGATGTTGTCAGCATCAAGTACAGCATAGAACAGTTCAATGACTTCCTCCCAAGTGCTAGTGCTTGCGTTCCAACGCTTACCAATTACACTCTGTGAGGTGTACTGTTCTTCAGTAATTGCCACATAACCCGGTACAGCAGACAGGTCAGAGGGCATCTGATATACATTCGTACAGATGTTATCGGCGTTAATATAAGCGAAATAATACATAGTAGTTTGATTTTGTGTTGTTTATTCCGAACACCAACCGTAGGTGTTCAGGAAAATTGTCAGGACAATTCTGCAAGTTCAGCACGCCATGCCGCGCGGTTGCTTAGAATTGTCGCATAATCCGTATCTGTGTTGGCTGGTATCACCAGATTGCCACCATTGAGCAGGGCATTCTCTGCCATTTCGAGCACGATGCTGTCAGTAGCTGCAATGTTGGCTTTCAGCTCTGCAATGCGTTCCTGATTGATTACTGACTGTGGTTTAGCTGGTGCATAACCCTTGACGTACCACTTGCCATCATAGGCTTGCTCAACCTTCATTTCGGTCATGCCGATGGATTCGTAAAAAGCAGAGTTAGTCCCTTTGCCAACTTGACACTCATTAGTGTTAGAATTGATTATTTTTGCGTACATAGAACCTCCTTTATTTAGTAGATTTCATCGGATAGAACCCACCGTTTACGGGGTATCCCTTATAACCCTCAACGTCTAAAATGTCTCCGTTTTGAACTGGAACGTACAAGCCAAAATCCATAGAATAGTTATTGAAAGCCGAGTGGAACCTACCAATGTCAACGCCGTTTAATAAAAATTTCTGCGATGTAGACCATCCAGCAGCAAGATAAAAAGAACAAAGCAGCCAACCGTCTGCTGGGATGGTGAACGGATAAGATGTTATTTGTACTTCACCAGTTAAATCGGGATAACCCAATCTCCTGTCGATAGCGTAATTAAGCCGCAAATCAAGCTGGTCATCTCCCACCAGTTCACGCCACGCTCCGAATTCACTATCACCAACAACTGCTCGCACGAATGTGCGGACACTGTTGTCACTCATGTTCACGCAGTAGCATTCCTGAACAACTCGACTGGTGGAATTGGAATCAGTAACACGCAGCATGCAGTAAGTGTTCCCCGATACCGGGTTATTTGACATGCTACCAACACAGATGTACTCACCATTATCAACAATTTCATTCAGGTTAGCGTTGGCAAGATACTTCGCCAGCTTTTGACCGAGAATGTTACCATTGGCATCCTCCAGTTGGCCAGCGGGGTTGCTCGCACCAGTTGTAGCATCTGCACCACCCACCAGTGTTGTACCGCTCAAATGACCATCGCTTGGGTTCGTCACACCAGCAGCACTGCCGTAACTGGCTGTAGTGAGCTGCATTGTTATTGAATTGCCAGCGGCACCAGCTTTTTTAGCTGTGAGCAATAGCATGATGTCATCGCCACTTGATATGTTCGATGCAATGACACCACAATCAGCGGCGTTGATTGCATCCACCCAAGCTTCTGCGTCTACAACGTATGCGGCTTCATTTGTCTTGTCTACGCAGATGTGCTTGTTGTTGATGTATAGACCCGAGTCAGCGTAAGGACGTTCACCCAGATTCAATGTACCAGTGGCACACAGTGCTCTACGATTCGGGACATCAAGCCACTGATAATACATACGACTTTCGAGTCGTTCATCAACGGGAATTGACTTACCCGGCATCATATATTCGATAGTGGTTCCATATACACCAGAGAGTGTATGCATGAGGTCTATCCACTGTTTCATCAGTGTGGGGTACTGTGCGCTCACATAATCATCGGCGTTGATAGATACACGATTGATTACAACTCCCTTGTAGCTCCACCACACACCAGTTGCATCCTCTTTACTCTGCGCAAACTTAATCTGGAACTGAATGATACCCGGCTCGCGCAGTGTGTACGCGCTAAGACTCCAAGTCAAAATCAACTGTCTATCGCTGATGGTATACGGTATCTCTGCAACATCCGGCACACCCTTGAGCGAGGTCACAACGTATGCCTTGAACTTTCGCAAGTCGATGTTGTTCTGTACATAGTCCGCCAATGTGAAACGCAGAACATGCACACCGTTCTCGAATTGATCGGTGTGAATCACGCCCGGCTTCATCTGCTTATTTGAGATTGTAATGTCAACCATGATTTTTCTCCTATTTTATCTAGTTTACAAGCCTTGTCAATCAATAAATGCAGTCGGGTTCGCATGGTATTTCACCGATGTCACCGTCAACGGTTACGTCAGTCAGCCAGTCGAAAAAGAATCCATTTTTCAGGGCGTTGTAGTAGCTCAACATGGTGCCGGGTTCCGGGTAGAACGTGCCGCCCATAGGTGGTGAGTTGGCTGCAATTTCATTCAAGTTTTCCAGCAGCAAGTCATCTTCAACACCGTTGAATAACACGGTGATGCTGCCATCCAGCTCTTCAATGGTGAGAGTCAGGTCTTCACCCTTTGCTGTGATTTTGCTCATAGTGATGCACCTCCTTTATTTCATGAGTAATAAGCCATAAATGAGTTCTGCCATCTCGGTATCTTTCATCAGGGTCAGCGGCTCGGTGTAGCCATATTCAAAGCCCATAGACATGATTTCATAGGCGGTTTCTCCATAGTCCTTTCCGATGTACGGATTGAAGAAGTCATCGAAGCGGGATTTCTCACTTTGGCTATACCTGCCACCCAGCCATTGAAGCTGCTCGCCTTTTGTGCGGCGGTCATAGAATGTCTTTTCAACATCCAGCATTTCATCGACAGCTTGTTCCAATCGGTGGCCGATTTCATGAATGGCTGTGCGAACCTGCTGGCAATTCTCATTGCCGCTGATAGCCATGAGTGAACGACCGTGCGAGTAGAAACCGCGGTCAACCTTTTTCAAAGTCAACTTGCCCATAGCCGCTGACGCATCCACCCAGTCAGTCGGATAATGAGAATACGCATCCAGCACGGGTTGCAACATCTTCGAGCGGGAATTGTTCAGGTGTACTTTCTTCAAGTCATCCAAATTGGATGCACCCACCGAGCGTACCTGTGCAACCACGTTCTTGATGGTCTCTGCATTCTCAATCGGCATGCGTCTGCGCAGGTCATGGTATTGCTTATTCAGCTCACCATATCGGTCAAACGCGGCTGTGCGTTTCGAACGGTCAATCTCTTTCAGATAGTCACGGTATGCCTGTTGTTGTTTCTCACGCAGTTCTCCCACCGCATCCGCACTGATGAACTTTGTATCATCCAGTTCACTGATGAACTCTTTGCCAGCTCGGCGGTAGGTGTTCTCAATGGTCAGGCGCGTGTCGGCAATGTCATCAGTCAGGTGTTTAATGTCATCTTTCAGCATGGCCACGGATGACTTCTTCTCAACCAGCTGTGATTCAACACGACCAAGCTTTTCGGTGACTTCATCAATATCAATGGCTGCCAGCTTTTTCTTGTTTCTGGTCAGATTCTCCAACTCTATATCAGCCCGAACAACCTTTGATTTTTCGTCCACCAAGTCATTGAACAGTTCTTCATAGTCAACCGTTTTACGCCACGTTGACCACGCTTCCCGTTCAGGTGTGCCACGCTCCGGTCGGTCGTAGTATCGACTGTGCTGCTTTTCAAGTTCGGCAACGCGTGCTGCATGTTCCTCTTTGAGTTTCGTCTGTTTAGCAATTTCCGCATCAAAATCACGGTCTTTCAGGCGATTGTAGTCATCACGCTTAACCTCCAAATCGGTCTGCATTTTATACAATTCGTCAATGTCTTCGTTCGTGATTTTCAGCTCTGTCTTCTTGCTTCGCAGTTCGACTTGCTGCTTGGCCAGTGTCTGCTTGTGCCCGGTCAGATCGTGTTTGATACCATCCACCTTGTCTTTCAGGGTGGTAGGTTTCGCAACCGCCTTGCTCGATGCCGAACCTTTGATGTACTTGTCGTACCAGTCTTGATATGACATGTCACCGGGAACGGTGATGCGGTTTCCCTCTGCATCACGCGCAGACCGTGCTTCAGTCTCATCATCCTCAAAGTACGGAACCATCACCGAGCGGCAGCGGCAGTGCAGCGGTGGTGCATTTACCCCGATTTCCACATCTGAACTCTTGATGATTTTCAAGTCCATGGAGCGGCACAAGTCCGATGTGCGGGTGTCGAGTGTGGCACAGAATTGCTGTTCCTCCACATCCAGCTCTGCGTAACAATCCTGCTGTGATGCGTTGCCGAAATACGCGCTTTCGGTCATGACCAGATTGCCAGCCTTGCTTGCTGCAACATTGTATTTTTTGGAAATGTTCTGAATAAGCTTATCAGGTGCTTCCCCTCGGACGATTGCTTGAGTCAGGCCGCTGTGCAGGTCATTGACCAGTGCCGGGCGATGACTCCCCCAGATGCGCTCTGAGAAGTTCTTCCCATCAGCTGCCCACGGCTTACCAATCACCATGTCGATTCGGCGCTTGTCGAGCTTGGCAAATGAATGCTTGACTCCGAACCCGGTCTCAATCATGTGTGCGGTGCGGTAATAGCCCTCTGTGTACAAGTCGGTGAGCATCTTGGTCATACCATCCGCTTCACTGGCAAACAGGCATTCAGCATTGTGCTGCATCTGGATTTTCATCGCTTCCAGACGGCTGATGCGGTAGCGCAATGAAGCATTTTCAAGTTGCTTCATCCACTGGCCGCTTATGGCATTTTCCTTACCGAACTTTATGTATTCATCAACCGTCCACCGGAACTCTTTCAGTTCATTGGTGGTCAGCAGCCGCTTGGCTTCGGCCATGGTGATGCCATTGTTGGCTGCCAGCTTGTTATACAGCACAGAGATTTCCTGCTGTGTTTTCTTGGCCGCTTGGCGGTATTGGTCATGCAGATGCTGGTAATACTCCACACCTTTGTTGTGCAGAGTATCTTCCACCAGCAGCGTGCGTTCACGCCAATAGTCTTCACTTCTCATTGTTCAGACCACCTTGTTTCGGTTTACCGGGTGCAGGTGCACCACCCATACCGGGCAGGGCTTCATTGTAGGCGTCCATGGCTTCCTCTTTCTCTTTGTCCACGCGCTCCTGTTCAGCTTCCGGGTCATCAATGAACGGCAGCTGCTTGAGCTTCGTGACGTTGGAGACTTCAACGCCCATGCTCACCATAGAAGCAATGACTTCGGTCTCATTCACAATCGTGTCGCGGTTGAACACAACGTCCACTTGCTTCTCGGGCTCAACCCCGAGGAAGCTGTTCACGAACCACATCAAGTCCTCAAATGAAGCTTGGAACTCTGTCTCCATGTCATTTGCATCCATGTCGATGTCTGACAGAATACTCTTGATATTCATCTGGTTCGGACTGCCTGACTTGAGCTCGGTGAAGTCGAACCCGCGGCAGTTGTCAATCAGAGCTGATTTCAACAGCTTCAAGATAGACTCATAGTTTGCAGCATTGACTTCAATTTGAAGCGTGCGAACATCACCGCGTGACCCGTCATACCCTTCAACCTTGACAACATTGTATTGAGCCAGCTTTTGACGGAACTCAGCCAGATTCTCACCACCAAAGTTTTCGAGCACCAGAATCGTGCTGCGGGCATCCTCAGCCATGTCATCATTGTACTTTGACATGACGGTGTTGATTGCATCTTGCAAGCTCTTGCACCGCTGCAACAGACCGATTTCCTTAGCATTGAACTTGAACGGAATGAGCGGGATTCGTTCCCAGTTACGACCTTCCACAACTTCCCCGGTGGTCACAATCATGTGGGGCTGCTTCGGCTTTGTCACATCAGGCTCAAGACGGTTATTGTCGAATGTGTAGTATTCGATGCCATCGAGCTTATACAGCTCAACCTTTCGAGTGACATCCGATGGGTCACTGGCATTCGGCTTTTCTTCCAAGTAGGTGCGGATGAACATGCGGCCATCCGTGTGAGCCGTGTCAGTCCAGAACGGCAGCACCTCATGTGCCGGGAACATCTTGAACTTCAACTTGTTATTCTCAATGTAGACATAGAGCCAAGCTATACCGGAATTGATAGCACCCAGACCCACGCTCTTGATGGTGCGGTTGAATCGCTTGTTGAACACCGTTTGCAGCTGCTCAACATATTGCTTATCATCGCTTGAAAACGTGATGGGTTGACCGAGCAGGTAGTTCACCTTCTGGTCGGCAACCTTGCCATATTGGTTGTCAATGATTTTGTTGTTCGGCAGATATTTGATTTCCACCATGTTCCCATCTTCACCAAGTATGGTTCGGCGTTTCTTGAGAATGTCATGCTGACCTTCATAGTACCGCTCACCATCAATTTGCAGTCGCCGCTCAGGCGATGTGAGCCAGCGGCTGATGCAGGTTTCCAGATAATTATGATCCGACAGTTTGTGATAGTGGTTTGCTGCAATAATCATTTTCGTACCTGCCCAATGTAAAAAGTTTCTCCAAAGCGACATATTCTGACCTTCATTCTGTGCATATTGTAAACCTCATTTTTTCAATGTCAATTCAATTTTTAATCGAAGCTCACCATGCCCGGACGGCTGAATCCTTCAAGTGCATAACGCATTGCATCCATCAGGTGATTGAAGTCATCAATGGGTTCATTCAGTTTCTTACCGAACTTGTCCTCATCCCAAACATAGTTGCTGATTTCTGTGAGGAAGTTCACACACCGAGGGTGGATGATAATTTTGAAACTCTGTACAAAGTCAATGCCATTGTTCACCGACCCCTTACCCTTGCGCGATGGCCTTACACGGGTCAACCCCAACTTTCGCAATGTGGCAATGCTTTTCGGTTCAGAACTATCGGCAATGATTTTCTCCTTGGCATAGCCCATTTTCTTGATGTGCTCGTATATATCCTCATTGAGCATGGCCTTGCCGTACATCTCATCAAACACGTACAGCTCCTTGTTGGCTTCATCAATGAGTCCACAGAACAAGGCAGATGGGTCATTGGTATACCCGAAGTCAAGACCGAATACCGATTGCACACCGGGACGCTTCGAGACTTCATTGACATCAAATGATTGTTCAACCCAGTTCTCATATACCAGACCATCCACAATACCCCATTCACCAAGACCTGCCACCCGGTATCGCTTCGGGCGGTTCTTCTTCATGTCCTCGAATAGCTTGAGGTCGGCTTCATCCAGCCATTCGTTGCACATGTAGTTTGTTGTCTTGGCCAGAATCTCCGGGTCTTGCACGTCAAAGAATCGAGGCTTTATCCAATGGCGATCAGTCCATGGGTTGAATGTCAGTGTGATTTGCTTCCAGAGCCCCGGTGGCACTTGACCACGAATGGACTCATCCAGCATGTTGAAATCTTCTTCCTTGTTGATTTCATAGGCTTCTTCTATCCAGCACCAGCAGAGATGACCCTTGTCAACCGTGATGGAGGTTACTTTCAGCGGGTCATCCAGACCACGGAAATAAATCTTCTGCCCGGTAGGCGTGTAGGTCATTTCAAGCGGGTTGACATTGCACTTCCATAAGTGCTCGACACCTAGCCGCTGCATTGCCCATTTCAGCTCCTTGTAACAAGAATCTTTGAGTGTTCGTTCAGTCTTTCGGATGACCAGCAGGTTAGCATCCGGGTGCTGAATCAGTTTCGTTATGTAATACAAACCAGTTGTTTTCGACTTCTTGCTGGCACGACTGCCCTTGCAGACGCGGTATCGCCCCTTGAAACGCCAGAAGTCACCATACCCTTTACCAATGAGGTCAGGCAGGTGTTTGACATCCGCTTTAGTCTGCAATTTCATCATCGCCACTCAATACCACCGGAAGCTTACCTTGAACGTCAAGGTCCCATTTGTCCTTGTAGTCATGCGGTGCCCAGTTCTTCATGAGGAAGATACATGCGGCCACATCGGGTGCATAATACTTGTTGACAATCTGCTTTTTGCCTTTGTTGTCAATCACTTGCTCTTTCTCATGAAAGCCCAGAGCACGCTTGTACAGGGCGTTAGCCACCTCATGCACCGCTGCCTTACGAGCAGTCAGGAACATGGTTTTCAGCGTCGGGTACTTGGCTTTCCACTCAATGAGGGTTTTCTGCGTGATGCCGATGTTGGCTGCAATCTGTTTGTCAAACAAGCCATCATCCAGCCATTGCTTGATTTCGCCAAGCCCTTCACCAGCAATCCAGTATTCCCGGCGTATTTCATCCCGAGCGGCTTTTGGTTTTTTCGGTTTTTTCGGTTTTCCAGCCATGATATTTTTTCTCCTTTCATATCACGTTTTGATTGAAAATCAAGTATTTTTTCGTGTGAGCAGGTAGAAAAATGGCGTATCTATCAGGGCAATGCAGAACTTGATGACATATTGACTAACCACCATAACCCAGATATTCGGCACA
>JAEIGA010014678.1_pt1 | contig 11919 bp, 7 predicted proteins | sample 9270691 | NCBI WGS metagenome assembly JAEIGA01 (sample SAMN17057246, study PRJNA624740) | gut metagenome | biome: biome; isolation source: fecal sample | host: Bos grunniens | place: China: Xizang | collected 2019
CTATTTCCTTACCAGTCTTGAGCACATTGGCCGGAATATACTTCTCCACATCCTTCGCCTTAAGCTGACGGCTCCATTTCACCCTTTCCTTGGCAGATGCCGCTCCCGGTCCCTTGCTGCCATATTCAGCATAGAATGTTGTCTTTTCAGCATAAGGTTTGCTCCAGTTGTGCCATCCTTCCTTCAAGATGTGATCTCCAAGTTCACAATCAATGAATACAGTCTTTGCAAAAGGTCTCCATGGACGGCCGAGATATACCTTTTCAGTCTTATCGTCATGGATAAGCCTGCATCTGCTGAACACATAGCCGAACTCCGCTCCTTCAGGAGTAGATGCTGCGGTAATATAACTGTCCTTCTTGCTCAATATGGTACAGTCCTCAAACCAGCATGTGGATGCTCCGAAGATGAAATCTGTAGTTCCCTCTATCCAACAGCCCCTGAAATACTGCCTCTGGTGCTTTCCGTATGTATAGATGGTATCCTGATTGGCGAGAAAACGGCAGTTGATGAATGCGACTCTGTCTGCATCTACTGTAATTGCACATGCCTGAGCAATATTCTTTCCCTCTCCGGCGGTGTTTTCTATAGTAAGATTCTCTGCGAGGAAATCCTGACCATAAAGAAAGACTGTGGATGTTGCAGACGTACCTAACTCATAGCCGGTAGGTCCGATTTTCTTCGCATAGTCATTCCATGAGATGACTGTGTTCTCTACAGACTGACCTATCAGATGAAGTTTCCATTTGTTGGCAGGCACAGTAACCTTCTCATTATATATTCCATCCTTGATGTAGATTGTAGTCTCAGCCTGCTTGCAATAATCCGGAGCGGCATTGACGGCTTCCTGAACTGTAAAGAAATCTCCACTGCCGTCCTTTGCCACGACAAAGTCATAATCCACCACATGGGAGGCCAGTTCCGGGATGACCTTGACAATTTCAGGAAGAAGAAGATCAACAATCTGTCGTGCTCCGACCACATTTGTATGTGTATTGTCCACCTTTCCTTTCGGATGCTTCGGATTGGTTCCTTCCTCTATCCACATGTAGTATTTACGGGACGGCTCATCACCAAGAGAAGACAGCCAGTTCTGGGTGATTTCATTTGCATCTATCAAAGGAAGTCCGTATTCCTGTGCAACCTGCTTGACAGCGGCAGGATAGTCTCCATGACAGTTTTTCTTAAGATTTCCCTCCGCATCAAACCACCTGCGCGACACCGGCGTAAAGAGCACAGGCCTGGCTCCAACGCTCAATGCATGGTCAATGAACAATCTGATGTTATCCTGATATGCACCGAAGGCTGCGGCATAACGTGTCGTATCTGACTCCTTTGAATCATTATGTCCGAATTGGATAAACAGATACTCCCCTGCCTTGAGGTCAGCCTTTACTCTGTCCCATATACCAAGGGTCTGGACACTTTTCGTGCTACGACCGTTCTGTGCATAATTTGCGACGATTACACCCTGATCCACATGAGACTTCAGGCGCTGTCCCCAGCCACGTTCAGGGTTCTGATAGGACAGGTCCTTATCAGCCATTGTAGAATCACCCATAAGACGGAGGACAATCTTGTCCTGGGCTGACAGAGAGACTGTCAGGAAAAGAGTCAGGATTATAAATAATATCTTTTTCATACTGATTCCTTGATATGACGAAACTTCTGTCAATATAGTTTCAGATCTGAGGTGTTGTACTGGAAGATATCCGGCTGGTCAGCTCCAGAAGCGTCCGTACAATCATCAACTGTCACATTCCTGCAGTTAATGAAGCTGTAGCCCTTTCCCTCTGACTGTGTTATGTCGATATTCTTGAGCACGACACCATCAGAATAACGGAGGTCAGCACCCTTGACGGATACAATCTCGCAATCCTCCACTACAATATTCTCCACATTCATTTCCGGTATACCGTTGAAGTACATCGCGCGGGCTGCTCCGCTGCAGACAATATCCTTGATATAGATGTCACGGAACTGCGGAGTGGTCTCGTCTGCCGGTACAAAAGGAACATCGTATGCAGGCTGTCCGTCTGCAGCTGCCTCAACAGCAGATTTTCCACCATAATGAAGGTCAAAAAGAAGAGGTTCTGTAGGGATATTCATCATCACGATGTCTTCGATGAAGATATTTCTGACGACACCACCACGTCCTCTGCAGCTCTTGAATCTCAATCCCACATCAGTACCGAGGAATCGGCAGTTGCTCACCTTGATATTCTCTACTCCACCGGACATTTCGCTGCCGACCACAAAGCCGCCATGTCCATGGAAGACTATGCAGTTGTCAACGATAAGGTTCTTGCACGGTCTTGCCCTTCTACGTCCGTCCTCATTCTTTCCGGATTTGATACATATTGCATCGTCTCCCACATCGAAGCTTGAATTTATCACAAGTACATCCTCACACGAATCCACATCAAGGCCGTCACCATTCTGCGAGTACCATGGGTTCCTTACAGTAATACGATTGATTATCACATTCTTACACATCAAAGGATGTATATTCCAACATGGAGAATTCTGGAACAGGCAGTCCTCCAGAAGTACATTCTCACAGTTCTTGATACCTATGAGCACAGGACGCAGGTAAGTCTTTACCTCTTCCCACTCCTCGTCGGTAGAAAGCCCCTGAGGTACATTGAATGCATCACTTACGATCGATCCCTTGAATGAGGTCGAATCAGGATACCATATGTCGCCTTTTGCGTTTGTGAGTCCTCCTGAGGCAAGCAGTTTCTTCCATTGGCCCGGAGCGATCTTGCTCTTCTTTACCTGACGCCACGAATCTCCGTTTCCATCAATTGTTCCTCCACCAGTTATAGCAATGTTCCTGGCGCCGTCAGCGTTGATCGGAGCCTGACAGCGCTTTGTATCGAGACCTTCGAATACAGTCTCAATGATAGGATATAGGGACCTGTCTGTAGAAAACAGGAGGACTGCATCCGGCTTGATATGCAGTTCGATATTATCCTTGAGTGTAATAGGACCTGTAAGCCAGATGCCGGTAGGCACGGTCACACGTCCACCACCATACTGTGAAAGTGTCTCGATAGCCTTTGCAAAGGCCTCGGTATTCAAGGTCACGCCATCACCGACACCACCAAAGTCGGCGATACTGATTTCTCGTGCAGGGATCTGCGGTCTCTGCACCTTAGCCATTTCAAAAGGTATATCCTCATAGAGATAGTCGAATTCATAAGTCGAGCATGAGGACATGACAAATGCTCCAAGCAGCAGTGAAGCCGCCGAGCGGATCAGTTTAGTGTGGAATGTGGTCATGATTAAAGCCTGTTATTGATTATCGCAAATATAATCAACAACAGGCTTTTTATATATCACTTTTTGTCGCAAAAAAGTGATTATTTTTCAACTTGCGCCTTCTTTTCACTTGGTAAAGTCATAGCACAAAGCAACATGGCGATAACACTGGCCGCTGAAAGGAATACAAAAGTCATGTTCCAGCCGGCATGTTCAGCAACAAAACCCATGAGGATATTTGCCAATACGGCAGAACCGAATGCATAACCTGAAAGGCCCACGAAACCTGCAGCCGTACCTACTGCATTCTTCGGCACGAGATTCAATGCCTGCACAGTGACAAGGGCAACAGGACCATAAATGCAGAATCCGATGAGGATCAGACCGAAATACACGAAAGTCTTTGTAATGGAGACCACTGTTGCAGGATCAGATGCGAGGAATCCGGCAATATTTCCTGCCTGCCAATATATGAGAGTACCAAGAAGTACTGCGCCCATGAAGATGATGTTAGGAGGAGCACAGCGGCCTTTGAAGAACTTCGATGAAATCCATCCGCAGATGATTGTACCAGGGATACCGGCATAGTTGTGAAGAGCAAAGGCAAGGTTGCTTTCCTTGCTTGTCATTATATCCATCTCCTGGAGATAGATCGGTGCCCAGTCACCCACGCCGTAACGGACCATATATACGAAGGCGTTAGCGATAGCAATCATCCATATCCATTTGTTCTTGAAGATATACTCCACAAAGAGAGTCTTGAATGGAATCTTCTCCTCCTCTCCCTTCTTTGCCTTGACACCAGAAAAATCATTTCTATACTCGTCGATCGGAGGAAGGCCGCAAGACTGAGGAGTATCGCGAAGAGCCCACCAGCATACTACAGCAAGCAGAAGGGCAACTGCTGCCGGAACGATGAAGGCAGCCCTCCATGTCTGCTCGATGCCCATTGTGCCGAATATCAGAAGGCCGAATGTAACGAGAAGGCCCAGCGAACCGCTTCCGAATGTATGAGATGTATTCCACAACGACATCATGAAGCTACGCTCGTTCTGCGAAAACCAATATGCCATTACGCGTCCGCATGGAGGCCAGCCCATTCCTGAAAGCCAACCTACGAGAAGCATGAAACCGAAGACTATGGCCACATTTACAGCCTGGTTGAGTCCGAACGGAATCAGACCTACTCCGATCATTGTCAATGCAGAGAGAATCAGACCTACGACAAGGAATTTCCTTGCATCCGAACGGTCTGATACACTACCCATGATGAACTTGCTGAACGCATAAGCAATGGAAACCGCTGACATCGCTATTCCGACTCCAGCTTTGTCAATAATGCCTTCTTCAATCATTCCCGGAGCTGCAAGCGAGAGATTCTTGCGGACAAGATAATATGCTGCATAGCCGAGGAATGCGCCCATGAACACTCTGAATCTCATGGACTTGTACACTTTGTCAATTTTCTCTTTGGCAATCAGGGGCTTTGCCTGAGGGGGATCAAAAAATCTGCTCATTATTTTATGTTGGCTTTAATTGTCGCCTCAACATCAAGTGCGTCGGCAATTATCGATATAGGGTTTTCCACTGTCACTCCTGTACTCATCTCAATCTGCCATTTACAGGTCTCGCAATCTGTCGCCACCATGTCCAGCTGGCTGTCGACGATCTGTCTGAAAAGGCCTTCTCCGATCTTCTGGGAATCCTTATAATGTTCCTTCTTGAAGCCATAAGTACCAGCAATACCGCAGCACTGCGAATCAAGCATCATGAAATTGACTCCAGGAATCATTCTCAACAGAGAAGTAGGATATACAGCCCATCCCAACTTCTCCATATGACAAGGAGTATGATATGCAATGCGCTTTACATAATCTTCCCTGAACTTCAGGACAACCTTGCCTGCATCTATGAGTTCATGGATGAATTTAACGGCAAGATTGATGCTGTCACGGACATCGGCATTGTCCAGACCAAGGATGTGCTCGTACTCATCACGCATTGTGAATGTACAGGTCGAACTTGTCGTCAGCACCATCTCTCCCCTGCTTACAGCCTTACGGATACTTCCAAGGTTGAGTTCTGCCTGCTTCTGAGCCTGCTCCTTGAAACCGTTGGATATCAATGCGACTCCACAGCATTTCTCCTTCTCAAGAAGATTGACTCCATATCCTATGGCGTTCATGATCTTCACGAAGTCCTTGGCAAGTTTCGGATTGTTGTAGTTGGCATAACATCCATGGAAATAACTTACCTTCTTATCAAATGCCTCCTGCTTCCTGAGCGCATGTCTCTTGAACCATGTCTCGAATTTCTGACCGGCATATTTAGGGAAGGTACGATGATGATCCACAGCCAGAACCCCGTCCATTACCATCTTGACCGGCTTAAGACCAAGAGTAAAATTGACTACAGGTGCCATTGTCGTTGCCAATGTTCCCATGACATCTGTATTTGCGAGTATATAGTCACGAAGTTTTGGCTTATGTGTGCCATATTTGAGTCTTGCAGACTGGATGATGTCACCGATCTTTACATTTGACGGACAAGCGACCTCGCATCTCTTGCAGTTGAGACACAGATCGAGGGCCTCATCATAGAAAAGAGGATTCTTGAGACGGTATCTTTCACCGTCAGGACCTGCCTGCTTCGGACCCGGATAGTCGGGGTTGACTGCTACAACAGGGCAATATACTGTACATACCGTACATTTCATGCACTGTTCGAATGTTGTATCTATCTTGTTTTTTGACATGGCGTTTGGGGTTAGAGATCCTTTATGGTATTTGATATGTGGAGGGCTGTCAGGATGGACACTCCGGCACCACATCCCTGCTTCATCGGATGGAATCCGCTCAACACAGAGCCTGCTGCATATACATTCTCCACAACCGCTCCATCCTTCCTTACATGGAAACCGTCATCAGTGGCCACACCGAAAGTCATATACGGCTGGGCATCAAACAGATTTCTCTCATACCACTCCGAACGTACATCAAGGCTGTCCACATCAAGACCGAAGACAGGTTCTTTCACAACGTCATGATCCGCCACCAGTCCCTTACTGAAGAAACTTCCGGATGCGAGTATGAAATTATCCGCCTCAAATGCAGTATTGCCATGATTGTTTGTCTTTATGCTCTTGAGTCTTCCACCCTCGAACTCACCGCTTACGACAGAGTCTCCAAGCATATATACACCTCCCAGCTTCTGGAAATGCTTCTTGAGCATCAGCTGAAGTCTGATTCCCGGTACAGAAGGTGGCAGAGTCGCGAGGAAATGGAGCGGGCGGTCAACCTTCTCCTTAAGTCTGACGACATCCGCATTACCTGTCAGGCCTACTACAGCCGGCATGAGCACAGCATCTACATCCTGAGCATACTCATTGATACGGGCTGCGAGAGCACCTATCATGTCTCCTGTCAAGGTCTTCGCGATATTTGTCGAACGCATTTCAGTCGGATTCTTGCGCAGTCTCTCCAATTCAGGCATCGAGATGGCATGTACAGAACATTCCACTCCATTTTCTTCCAGTCCGGCAGCGATGAAACTTGTATGGAAATCAAGGAAACCGTCCACATTCAGAACTGCGACTTTCTTCCACGGCATGACTCCGTCAGAGGGAACTGTCGCATACTCATCCATGGTAAGCCATGCCCTTTTGAGCACGCCCAGAGGGGTTATCCTCCAATGATTCGCATCCTTTACACCCTTGAGAGTAATTCCCACCTCCTTGAACAGAGGCTTCACCATAGCTGAAAGTTCAGCCACCTTTTCTGTTCCAAGCCTGGTATATGGATGTCCTTCACCGAGAGTTGCTATGGCTTCGTATGGATTGTCTGACAGAGAGCATAATTCGAAAGAGCCCGAGAAGAAGTGAAGAGCACTCTGACCCGATGAAACAATAAGACATTTCTGTCCTTTACGGGACAGGTCGATTCCTGCCACAAGGCCGCTGAGGCCGCCGCCAATTATAATTGTATCAAATTTCATATCCTATGCCTCCTCTTTCTTATCAAATGCATCAAGTCCGCAGACACCTTCATATATCCATGCAGTAAACTGGGCTTCTGCGAGAGTATCGCCCCAGGCTACAGGGAACATGCCCTTCCACCTTTCATTCATGAATGAAGCCAGATCCTCTACACTCTTTTTAGCACATCCGTTTGCTTTTGAAAGCAGTCCCGATGCACGGCAGGCACAGAGCTCTCCCTGACATGTTCCCATGCCGAGTCTCGTACGACGACGAAGATTTATGATATTCTTTGCTCCAAGAGTCTGGATTGCATAGTCAACTTCAGCGACAGATACACCTTCACACTCACAGACAAGAGATGCGTCGTTCTGATCATCCACCTCTATATTGACACTTCTGCTGCCATGTCGTCCTTTTGCTGCCTTTTCTCCAAGCCAGACATGCTGTGACGATGATTTCTTTTCATCTTTTGCATCTTCAGAACCAGGCAGGCAGATTTCTGCAGTCATACACTTCTTGTCCACGCCAAGTTTCTTGCATGCGAGATCAGTAGCCCACTCTGCCATAAGACGGTAGGTCATGAGCTTGCCACCGGTAATGGTTATGAATCCCGGTATTCCGTCACGTGTCTCATGATCAAGACATACTATACCGCGGCTGATACTTCTTCCGGACGGGTCATTATCTGCTGCGACAAGAGGACGTACACCAGCGTATGCACGGAGAATACGGGTCTGGGCAAGTTCCGGAGCAAGCTTGGCTCCTTCACGCAGAAGCAGGTCTACCTCATCCGGTGTCACCTTCATGTCGTCGATCTGATCATACGGAAGACGGCTCGAGGTGGTTCCGATAAGACATATAGTGTCGCCAGGAACAAGGATATCCGCATCAGCTGGTTTACGGCAACGGTTGATCACCATATTGTTTACTCTATGACCAAATATCAGCAAGGCTCCCTTGGCCGGGAACATGTTGACATTGGCACCTGCCATTTCCGCAATATGATGTCCCCAGATACCACCGGCATTGATTACTATCCGGCCACGCAGTGTCTTGGTCTCCCTGTTGATTTTATCATAGGCTTCAATACCTACGACTCTGTCACCTTCCTTGATGATTGCTGTCACCTCATGGTATGTAAGGACATCTGCTCCATGAATCTGGGCATCGAACACATTGGCAACAGTCAGACGGAAAGGATCTACAGCACCATCCGGCACTCTTACAGCCCCTGTAAGACTCCTGTTCACAGACGGTTCCAGCCTTATAGCCTCCTTCGGATCTATTGCTTCCGCCCTGATACCCGCCTTCAGACATGAATCAATGAAGGTCTGCTGGAATCCAAGATCATCTTCAGGAAGAGTGATGAAGAGTCCGTCAGTTTCCTCCACACAATGGCGTGCAATCTTTCTGAGGGTCATATTCTCTCGGATACATTCCTCTGCCGATTCCTGATCGGTCACAGCATAACGAGCACCGCTGTGCAACAAACCGTGATTACGACCGGTCGCTCCAGCGGTGAGGTCATGTCTTTCTACGAGAAGTGTCTTGAGGCCGCGCATGGCACAATCTCTGGCTGTACCGGCACCTGTAATACCGCCTCCTATGACAATTATATCGTATTCCTTTAACATCTTTTCTCCTTATGATCAGTCAATTATACGTTCACGGTCATATTCCTTGATTTCGAATTCTCCGGCAAGGATTCCATAACCGTTCTCTGCCAGTGACTCCAGTTCATCTTCACCCGGATATATAACTACCGGTGCTATGAAGCTGATACGTTCTGATATCTGTCCTGTTATTACATCACTATGACATACTCCTCCGGTCAGAATGATGGCATCTACTTTACCGCACACAGTAGCCGCTATTCCTGCTACATATTTTGCAGCAGAGAGGCAATAACCTTTGATGAACACTTCAGCCTCCTCATTGCCATTCTTGGCCATTGCTATGATCTCACGGAAATCGTTGGTGTCGAAATATGCGATCGCACCTCCACGTCCTGCAAGACGTTTGCGCACCTGTTCCCTTGTATATTTTCCGCTGAAACATTTTTCAACGAGCGGAAAGCCCGGTACCGATCCGGCACGTTCCGTACTCATAGGGCCGTCTCCACCAAGGGCATCGTTGCAGTCTATCACATTACCATGATGATGGAGGGATACTGAAGAACCACCTCCAAGATGCGCCACAATAACTGTCACATCCTTATTGGTCTTCCCAATGCTTTTTGCATATCTGCGCACCATCGCTCTCGAATTAAGTGCATGGAAGAGGGTTCTTCGAGGGAATTCAGGAAGGCCGCCAATCCTTGCTTCAGGAATCATTTCATCGGCCATCGGAGGATCTGCGATATAAGCTTTGCAGTCTGCTGCAATACCTTTTGCAGCCTTTGCCTCATTTATCCTGTCACATACTTCCGCAGCAATAAGTCCGCAGAGACAACATGCATGCATGCCGTTCTTTCCTTCACGAAGAGCAAGCTTCATCTCCTCGTTGATCTCATATACACCGGTACGGATAGGTGTGATGAGACCTCCTCTGGACATCACGAGATCTATCGACTCCAGAGGTATGTTCTTTGACGCAAGAAAATCCGTGATGGCATCCCGACGCATGTCGAGCTGGTCCAACACGGAAGCATATACCGAAATTTCTCTTGCTGAATGTGAAATATTCTGTTCAAACAGTTTTACACCGGCATCGTAAAATCCTATCTTGGTAGAAGTAGATCCGGTATTGACTGCCAATATTCTTCCTTTCATTTATTTCAGTTTTCGTAGTTACACTGACATTGCAGCTACTGCAATAGAGTTAAGTTTAGTATCTGTGCTGTCTGCACGGCTCGAAAGCACGCACGGCACTTTTGCCCCGACAAGGATTCCTGCCTGACGTGTTCCCGGCACAAGCTTCGAATTAGCCTTATAGAACACATTTCCTGACTCGATATTCGGGAAGAGCAGACAATCGGCATCTCCGGCAACCGGACTCTGGACACCCTTTATCTGCGCCGACTCCATATCCAAAGCGACATCAAGCGCAAGAGGACCGTCTGCGACACATCCCTTTATCTGCCCCCTGTCAGCCATCTTTGCCAGCAAGGCCGCCTCAAGAGTGGCAGGCTGACTTGAAAGCACCTGTTCTGTAGCCGCTATGATGGCTACCTTCGGAGTCTCCACACCCACAGCCTTGGCAGTCCTTACAAGAAAATCCATAATTACCTGCTTCTGCTTCAGATCCGGAGCAGGAATGACTGCCACATCTCCTACAAACAGAAGCTTGTGATATGAAGGCATTTCAAAGACAGCGCAGTGGGTAAGCGTTCCCTTTGGCGGGAGCAACCCGGTCTCCTTGTTAAGTATGGCGCGAAGGAACTTGTCTGTAGAGCATAATCCCTTCATCAGGAAATCTCCCTCACCGTCCTTGACCATCTGCACGGCCTGAGAGACGGCCTTGAGCTCAACCGGATTGTGGACCACAGTAAACTTGTTCACGTCGATTCCCTCCGCTTCACACACGCGGGCAATCATTTCAGCATCGCCCACGAGGGTCACGTCAACAAGCCCCTCATCTATAGCAAGGCTTGCAGCCGAGATGGTGTGATCATCCACCCCCCAGGCTGCAACCATGCGTTTCTTATTCTCTCTGCCTTTCAGGGCAGAAAATATATCTGTAAAATTTTTCATATCATTAAGATCCTTCGACTTCGCTCAGGATGACAGTAAGGTACTTCGCTCAGGATGACAGTACGGTACTTCGATCAGGATGACAGTACGGTACTTCGATCAGGATGACAGTACTACTCTTCGTTCTGAACTATATTCATTGTGTCGCGGGCGATCATGAGCTCCTCGTTTGTAGTAATGAGAGCGACCTTCACCTTTGAATCAGGAAGGGAGATCATAGTATCCACACCACGTGCCACATTTGCATCATAGTCAAACTTGAGACCGAGATATGTAAGGTTCTCACATACTCTACGACGCAGACGGCTGTTGTTTTCACCGATTCCACCTGTGAAGACGATCAGGTCAACACCGTTCATTGCAGCAGTGTAAGCACCGATAAACTTGGTGATGTCGTATGTAAGTTTCTTGAGCGTAAGCTTTGCTTTAGGGTTGCCCTCGTTTGCCGCATCGTCAAGGTCACGCGCATCCGAAGACACACACGAAAGTCCCAGGAAGCCACTCTTCTTGTTAAGGACATTGCTCATCTGCGAAGCAGTAAGTCCCTCTTTCTCCTGAAGATATGTCACGACATCAGGGTCGATGTTTCCGCAACGTGTTCCCATAATGAGACCCTCAAGAGGAGTGAAGCCCATTGTAGTATCTATAGACTTACCGTTGGCTACAGCAGCGATCGAGCTTCCGTTGCCGAGATGGCAGGTAATGATCTTAGAGTAGTTCAGGTCAAGACCGGCAAACTTTGCACCCTTTGCAGATACATACTTGTGGCTTGTTCCGTGGAAACCGTAACGACGGATACGATACTTGTCGTAATACTCATAAGGAAGAGCATACATATAAGCATATGACGGCATTGACTGGTGGAAGGCTGTATCAAACACAGCTACCTGAGGTACTGAAGGAAGCACAGCTGAGACTGCCTTGATACCAAGAAGGTTTGCAGGGTTGTGAAGTGGCGCAAGATCAACGCACTTCTCGATCTGCTTC
>JAEIGA010014679.1_pt1 | contig 11919 bp, 23 predicted proteins | sample 9270691 | NCBI WGS metagenome assembly JAEIGA01 (sample SAMN17057246, study PRJNA624740) | gut metagenome | biome: biome; isolation source: fecal sample | host: Bos grunniens | place: China: Xizang | collected 2019
CCGGCCTCGATGATCCCGCGCGCCAGGCACTTCTCGCATAAGTTCCCCTTGGACGTGGCAAACGCTTGTCTGCACCTCCGCCACTTCCCGGAAACATAGAAGGCCTCGACCGATGCTGGTCTGTTCATCTTTCAGATCTCCATGCTATATCCTATCACAGAAAAAGGTGACATGATGTGACATCTTTTCAGGCCTGCGCCATATTTATTTCCCGCTCGCCCTGCTTCAGGAAACGGATCACCTGGCGGTCGGAATAGTTCAGCGTCTCGCAGATCTCCCGGATCTTGCACCCGCGTATATACCGCATGTGTATGCTCACCCGCACCATCGGGTTACTGATCACCTTCATGGCCTTCTCCAGTTCTGCTGCCCTGTTGCTCAGCTCCTCGCAGATCCCGATGTAGGCCTCCTTGATGGTCGCGATCTCCACGATGATCTCTTCCATCCGGTTCCCGTTCCCGCCGCTCCTGGGCATCCCGGTGATCGTTGTCGTCGACTTGGTCGCCCTGGCCTCCATCTTGATGATCCGCCATCCCAGGTCGTTCTTCTGCTGGTTCAGCTGTCTGATCCTCTGAAAGTCCACCATCTTCGTCCCTCCTTCATCGTCCTGGCTCTATTCTTCGCAACACTGCCCGGATGTACACCCCGTCGACCACATCCGAGTAATAAACCACGCAGTTCTCGAACACGTACCCCGGATACGTGCGCTCCATGATCTCCTTCGCCGAATTCTTGAAATCATACGCAATCCGCTTGATCCGGCTCTTCGACATCTTGCTGTCGCTGGTGTGCTCCTTCGGCTGCTTCAGGTTCCGGCTCCCGCTCCAGCTTTTGAAGTTCACCCGGTTCCCCTTCAGCTTCTCCCGCTCGTTCTGCTTGTACAGGTAGTTCGCCATGCCCTGGAGCCCCTTCCCGTACTCCTGCAGCATCAGTGCGTTGGCGATCCCGTGCCTCCACAGCTTCTCCAGTTCCTTACGGCTGATCCCCCCGTTCATCACCACGTGCGCGTGCAGCCGCTGATCCTGGTCGTGCCCGATGCTCCAGATGTACTTCAGCTCGTCCAGGCCCCTCTTCTCCCTCAGCCGCTTCACCCGCTTGAAGTAGTTCTTCAGGTCCCGCACGGCCCGCTGGTAGTCGACCTCGCTGGCATAGGTCAGCGTCAGGTGCAGATCCTCCTCCGCCCGGAAGTTGCACTCCATCAGCAGGATCAGTCTCCGCTTCGCCCGGTTGATGTTGTTCTTCAGCACCCGCTCCGGCGTCCGGTTCCGCTTCTCCGCTCTCAGCCTCTTCTCTTTTTCCCGTCCGAAGATCGGGTACACCTCCGCCTCCAGCCGCGTCCCGGCCTTGATCGTCCTCGTCCGGTATCCCATGCTCCCCACGCGGATCGCGCTGGGCTCTTTCCTCCAGAAGTCGGTCAGCAGATCCTCGCCCTGGTCGTCGCTCTCCATGATGCTGTCAAACAGCCCCTCGTATTCCCACGCCACGCCTGCCGCCTCCTTCCTTCTTGTCGCCGGTGGAGCACGGGGGCACCAGCTCGCTTCGCTCGCCGGTTCCCCCGTGACCCCCTCCATTTCCCGGAAATCATCATCAGGATCTGGACGATGGAAGTCTGTACTTTTGGATTTGGACTTTTCCCCTGCCCGTTTTCCCGAAAATGGTCCTTCACTTAATACTCATTACAAGGCTGGTTTTGCGGAACCCATCCCGCCGTTCCGGAGGCTGTCCCTCCGCGGGTACCACCTTATAATGAAGAAACAAGTGCCAGCTTCCGGAGTCGAACCGGATCAGCCGCTGCCGGCATGAGAGCGGGCCCCCGGCCCGCTGGTATACGTTCGTATACGATCGTATACGTTCCTTAATGAACTAAATCACCTGTAAACAGTCCCGCATATCTCTGCTTGTGTGGTTTCTCCGTTGATCGTTCCGATGAATTTCCCTGCCACTTCTTGTGTAAGCCTTTTCCGCCCCACGAGGAACGAAATGTGTGATTGTATTGCCCCTGGTGACCTTCCAAGGATTGTTGATATTTGGTGGATGTTTTCATTTCCTTCGCAGACAATGTTTATCAGCATTTCGTCTTCTTCTTTCGACCAGCGCTTCTTTCCCCGGTCATAGTCAACATCAGTAAGACGATCAATCTGCATTGCTGCCTTTTTCATTCCTTCTGATTGTATGCAGTATGCCTTTATCATGATCGGCACATATTTCCTGTAAATGCGTACCTCTTCGACAATGCTCTTTGGTCTTTGGCTGCTTACAAGTGCAAGTCGTTGTGCTGCATTTACAAGCTCATCCCTTGAAAAGTCCGGCCCCATTGTCATAGCAATGTCGTCCGGCACTTTATCTTTGTATGTTGCTGTAATGCCCATCCCTTTCACATCCTCCTTAGTCCCATTTGATCGGCTTGCCGCACCCGGAGCAGTATTTCTGCTCAAATACGATCTCTTCGCCGCACGCCGGGCACTCGTAGTAATGATTTGTCCTGTTCCGTCCAGGCATCTTGACCACCGGCACCACGTATTCCTTGTTTTCCAGGTCCTTCACCAGTGCGTCGCGCAGGATCGCCTCGCGCAGCACTCTGCACTCCTGCTCATGCTCGCACCCGATGATCAGCTCAATGCTTGTCACTTCTCCCCCGCTGTACCACATGTTCTCATTTGTGTACGGCCTGATGCTTTTGCACTTCTCACATGCCACAAACGGAAACTGTTGTCTTACTTCCATATTTCCCTCCTACTTTGTGCCCCTGGCCAGCTCGTCCCGCCGCTGGCACTTCCAGCTGCAGAAGTAGATCGTCTTCCGGTCCTTCACCCGCTTATACAGCCAGCCGGCCCCGCGGTGGATGATGAACTCCTTCCCGCATACCGCGCACGTCCGGATTGACTTTAATGGTTCGTTCATTGTTTCAACTCCTTCAGCTGTCCTGCAATCGGATTGAACAGCCACAGATCTCCGCCGACCACGTGGGCCACCGCCTGGGCGTTTTCCTTCTTCCTGGTCTTCCATGCGTCGTACGGGCTGCGGCTCCATCTCAGCTCCGTGGTGTACGGGATGCGGCCCACCAGGAACTCCGCACCCCGTTTGATGATCAGCACCGTGCACAGCCGGATGTTCATAGCGTCACGCCCATCAGATCCGCCAGCTGTGGAACGATGGTCAGCAGCTTGTCCCATTCCTGGGTTGACATTGACAGGTATTGATACCCGAATTCCTTTTCCTCATCTCTTCGTCTGAAGATCAACAAGTGGGCCTTCCTGTCATAGCTGAAATCTCCGATTTCGGTTTCGATGGTTTTGATCTCGTACCGAAACCCCGGCTTTTTCGTTGCAACCTCCGCCTGCATGGCCTCGTCCACCTTCAGCTGGTAGTCCACCCCGCCCTGGAGGTTCAGCTCCTGCGCCTCCCGGATCTCCGCGGGTGTCACGTGCGCGATGCACTGCACCGGCTCCAGGTCCGGCTCCACCGGCGGCACCGCGTCCACCGTTTCCACCGTGGCCGGGTACTTCCGCGGCCGCCCGTTCTTCTTCTTCGGTCCCGTCTGCAGATCTTTCAGCGGCTTCAGCACCTCCGCCAGTTCCGGCGCCTTCGTCTCGCAATAGTGCCGCACGGCGTTGTATGCCTCCCAGGGATTCTTGTATCCCTCCGCCTTCATGTACTCGATCACGCTGTGCCCGGCCTGGATCTCCTTCGCCAGGGCCTTCGCCAGCACCGCCCGGCTTACCGGTTCCTTCGGGGCCGGCGCTTCCAGATCCGCCGGCAGCCCCGCCGGCCGTCCGTGTTTCTTTTCGTGCTTCGCGTCCCAGGCCCTCATGCACTTGTAGCTGCAGAACCACTTCGTGCGCTCCCCGCCGATCTTCCGCTTATACGCCCACTCCTCGCCGGCGTACATGTCCTTCCCGCATATCGCGCACTTCTTTTCCTTCGGGTCCCTTCTCTTGTCTTCCATGCGCTTCACCTCACACCACCAGCCGGTACCGGGCGAAGGTCACCTTCTCGCCGTACTGGTTCTCCGCGTAGTCCGGTTCCTGGATGATATGCACCCCCGCGTACCGCGGATCGGTGCTGTTGTTGATGTCGTACACCCGCGCCGCCAGCCGGAAGATCCCCATCTCGTTCGCGTCCTTCTGGGTGATGCTTCCGTACCGGTTCAGGAATTCAATGATCCGGTCGGCCTGGCTCTTGCTCTTCTTCCGCTTCGCCGCTGCCACAATCCGGGTCACCTTCTTCTCCCGTTCGGCCATCACGTCATAGATCGTCACCTGTTCGCCGCTCATGCTTCCGCTCCCCCTTTCCGGAAGATCTCGTGCGTTCCCGCCATCATTTCGGCCTCTTCCGTGCTCATCTGGTAGCCGAACTCCGTCAGCCACTCATAGCAGATCTCCAGCCTCACCCGCCGGTCATACTTCGGGAAGTCATACTTCCCGCCGTATGTGAAGGAAAGCTCCTTCGCCGGTTTGCCTCCTTCAAACATCATCAGGATCAGCCCCGGCCAGTGCTTCTGCGGCATGTTCAGGATGATCTCGCGCAGTTTTTCAATCCGTTCCGGAATGTTCATGGTGTTCATCTCGAACCGCTTCTGAATCGCGATCGTCGGCGTGTCGTAGGCCTGCATACACGCGAAGGCCGCGATCAGCGCCCACTGCATCATCCGCATCGCGTTCTTCGGGCCCACCGTCAGGCCTTCCGCGAATTTCCGGCGCAGGTCCGCGGATGCCTCCGCCACTCTCTCCGCCGTCTTCCAGGCCAGGTCGATCTGCTTCTCCTGTTCCAGTTCCTCCGGCGTTTTCTTCACCGCCTGGCTGCTCTGCTTCTTCTCCCGGGTGAAGAATGTGATGTCGGTGTCGTCCTCGTCGTAGAAAAGCTCCTCGTCCACCTTCGGGATGAACGGCTTCTTTCCGTCCCACTTGTCCAGCTCGCAGTCCGCGCCGTAGATCTGCCGGTATTTCCCGCTGTACCGCTCGTTCTGCGGCAGTTTCTTCAGTTTCGCCTCCTGGATCGCTTTATGCGCCGCTGGCTTCATCTTGTTCGCCTGCTGCACCTTCAGCGCCCGCCTCAGCTTCCACTCGAAGTTACTTTCCCCGATGTCCTTCAGCAGATCGTTGCGCTGCTTCACGCTGTCCACCTGGGCCAGCCGGTCGAAGTCGAACATCGTAATCTGCCGCTCCGTGTCCTGCGCCTCGCAGGCCTGCTTCAGCAGCGCCGCGTCCATCTCCGCCATCTTGATCCGCCGGCGCACGGTGGTCTCCCCGAAGCCGGTCTTTTCGCTGATGTCCTTCGCCGTGTAGCCCAGGTCCATCATCATCTGGAAGCCCTGCGCCTGCTCATAAACGGTCAGGTCCGCCCGCTGCATGTTCTCTTCCAGCATCGTGGCGATCTGCGTCCGGTGGTCCATATCGCTCACCACGCACGGCAGTTCTTCCACCCCGGCCAGCTTCGCCGCTTCCAGCCTGCGATTCCCGATCACCACCAGGTACATCCACGGGATTCTCCCGTTGTTCTTCGGGCTGGTGTCTCTCACCACCGTCAGGTTCTGCATGATGCCGTTCTTCCGGATGCTCTCCGCCAGCTCCGTCAGATCTCCCAGGTCCTTCCGCGGGTTCTCCGGGTGATGCAGCAGCTGGTCAATCGGAATCATCTCAATCTCTTTCATCTGCCGGCACCTCCCCGGAATCCGTCATACCCGGCGCCCTCCCAGGTGATGTTCTGGTTCACCATCGGGTACACCTCATCAGGCTCCGCGCTGCTCTCCATCGGCATGAAGGCCAGCCATCCCGCCACCACCAGCATGATCAGCAGGATCACTGCTGTGAATATTGCTTTTTCCTTGTCTCTCGTGCTATAATATTTCATAGTTAAATCCTTTCTGCGCTTCGTGCGCCGGCCGTTGATGTTCCAGCATCAGCGGCTCTTTTTTTGCTTCCGGTCCAGCCACTTGTCCACATACCCGCCAACGATCGCCATCCCGATGATCCCCAGCGCCTCACCGGCCAGGAACCCGATCACGATCGCCCAGAACGTGCTCATTCTTTCCGCCTCCCTTCTTCCATTTCCGGTACTCCGCCTCCATCTCCGGCGTCCAGGCCTTCTGGCACGCCGCCAGCAAAATATCCGCCGTTCTCGCGTAATCTGGGGCCGTCATAGCCCTCGTGGCGGTAATGGTTGTTCCGTTCATGGAATCTCCCTCTTTCCTGTCTGCACTCGTGCTCGTCCGGCAGGATCATTCCGTACCACCGGCAGAACGTGCACCCGGCCGCGAACCTCCGCCCTTCCGGGCACCTCTTGCACTTCATTTCGGGCACCTGTGCGGCTTGTAGGCCGGCTCCGTGCCTTCCGTTTCAAAGGGCATCTCCTTCGCCTGGATCTTGCTCCCGTCAATCCGCAGGAACTGCTCGCCCTCCGGATCGGCGGCCACGTAATACGGCACCGCGTCCACGATCGCCTTCCGGTAGATCCCCGTCGTGATGATGTCGATCATCATCCCGCACTTCCGGCAAACCTTCATGTCTTCCGCCACCTCCGTTTCTTCTGTTCCTCCGGCAGGATGCCGGTGTTCCATTTCCGGATGATCTCGATGCTCCTGATGATCATCGGGTGCGGCTGGTCCCGCCGGATCTCGTACACCGCCGTGCTTCCGTCCTCGAAGCTCACGCGCAGCGCGTCCGGGTGGCCGTCGTGCTCGTGCTCGTATATCGGCACCATCTCCGGCAGCGGGGCCAGGCGCTCCGGCTTTTCCGTGCGCCTCCGCCCGGTCCACCAGCCCGGCTCCACTTCGCAGCAGTGCCGCTCGTTCTCATAGCCCATCACTGCACCTCCGCCCACCAGTCAGAGTTTCCCGGCGGTACCATCACGGCCGGATCGGACGGGTCCCACTTCACGCACTCGTAGATCCTGCCCAGGTATTCCGCCCGCTCGCCGATGGAGTAATTCACCTGGACACCCATCCGGGTATAGTGCCATTCCTGCGCCTTCGCGTTCTTCGCTGCGCTTGTAACCGCCAGCGAGACCGTGATCACGGCCACCAGGGCCAGCAGGATGATGATGGCGTTCCAGATCTGCTTTTTCATCTTTCCCTCCTGTGTGTCCGTTTACGACACAAGTTCTTCAAAAAAAATTTCATCGACTTCCGCCGGAGAGAGTACGTACCGCTGTTTGATGAAATTGATTTCATTCCGCCTGAATTCAATATGTCCGTTGATCCGAAGATTCAGAGCAGATACAGCAAGTCCCATAGCCTCCGCCAGCTTTTCCTGGGTGTCGCCGTGCTTGACGATCACCGACTTCAGAAGATTGCTATTCACCCTTACGCCCCCTTTCATATAGAACTGTGGAACTCCGGTGCTTTTCAGTTGTGTCTTAAACCGACACTAATATACATCCTCCCCGTGTGTCTTGTCAAGAACTTTTTTTCTTTACATTAAATTTATTTATTGCTACAATAGAAAATGGAGAAAGGAGGACTCTATGTTATGACTATCGGAGAAAAAATCCATGATCTCAGATTGCGGAATAATATGACAATGGAGGACCTGGCGCGCCAGATCGGCGTCCAGCGATCCGCGATCAACAAGTACGAAAAGGGGCTTGTCGTCAACCTGAAAAGATCTACTATTGCCTCTCTATGTCGTGTCTTCGGAGTGCCTACTTCATACTTCCTCGATGATGATGATGAACTCACAGCTGATGAGCATCGCCTTGTCCAGGCCTACCGTGCGGCGGACGATCGGGCCCGTGAGGATGCCTTGAAGACACTGCTCGACCACCCAAAAAAAGAATTGCTCACAAAGGTAAAATAATTTACATCAAATAGGAGGTTGCCCCATGCGTGATTATTATTTGTATTTCCTGCTCGCCTGTATCATTGGCTCCCTCGGTTGGATTGCCTGGACGCTTCGGAAAATCCTGCGGATTATGATCATGCAGAACCGTGGCATCCCCGCCGTTTCCGACCTGGCTGCCATGTCCCTGGAAGAAATGGCGAAACGGAAGAAGTAACCCATGAAAAAACCGAACGTTCCCTCCTGCCCACCGCGCACCGCGGTGGCCTATGCCCGTTATTCCTCCGCCGGCCAGCGGGATGTCAGTATAGAGCAGCAGCTGGCGGATATCCGGGCTTTTGCCGCCCGGGAAGGGTATACCCTCGTGCATGAGTATGCCGATCACGCCCGGTCTGGCTTCAAAAACACTTCCGCCCGCACGGCCTTTCAGTCCATGATCGCCGCCGCTTCGGAAGGATCATATGATACCATTATCGCCTGGAAGGTGGACCGCTTCGGCAGGAACCGGGAGGACAGCGCCATATACAAAGGCAAGCTCCGCCGGTTCGGTGTTCGCGTGCTCTATGCGATGGAGCCCATCCCGGAAGGCTCCGCCGGCGTCCTCCTGGAGGGCATGCTGGAGGCCACCGCGGAATGGTATTCGCGCCAGCTTTCGGAAAACGTCACCCGCGGGATGCACGACAACGCCCAGCGCTGCCTTTATAACGGAACCCGCATCCTGGGTTATAAACGCGGCCCGGATGATCACTACGCCGTCAATCCGGAGGAGGCCGCTGTCGTCCGCCGGATCTTCGATCTCTACCGTGCCGGCTTCTCCGCCGCGCGGATCTGCCGCCAGCTGAACGATCAGGGTCTTCGGACCTCCCGCGGTAAGCTGTTCTCCCCGGAGGGCCTGCTGCGTGTCATCAGCAACGAGCGGTACACCGGCGTGTACATCTGGGGCGCCACCCGCGTCCCGGGCGGGATGCCCGCCATTATTGAAAGATCTGTCTGGGAGGAGGCGCAGCGCATGAAAACAAAAACAGCCCGCCACGTGGAGCAGGGCGCGGTCGACTTCCTGCTCACCGGGCGGGCCTTCTGCGGCCACTGCGGGGCCGCCATGATCGGGGATTCCGGCACCAGCAAATCCGGTGCCCGTCATTATTACTATTCCTGTCAGGCCCACAAGGCCCGGAAGGGCTGCGATAAGAAATCAGTCTCCAAGGAATACCTGGAATCAGCTGTCGTCGACTTCGTGCTCGATCACGTTCTCGCCGATGAACAGATCGAAAAGACCGCTGACGCGGTGATGGCCCTCCAGGCGGAAGAGCTGAAGCACTCCCCCCTGGCCGCGATGGAAGCGGAGCACGCAAAGCTCCTGAAGCAGATCGACAATATTAACAATGCGATCGCCGCCGGGATCTGGAACGCGTCTACCTCTGCGAAGCTGAAGGAACTGGAAGACCAGGCGGATGATCTGCGCGTCTCCGTTGAAACCCTCCGCTATTCCCAGGCCCAGCTGCTCGACCGGGACCGTGTGCTGTTCTTCCTCCACCGCTTCACAAAGGGTGACCGCCGTGATCCTCTCCTCCGCCGGCACGTGATCGAAACGTTCGTCAATGCCGTGTACGTGTTCGATGATCACCTGAAGCTCGTGATCAATAACGTGGAAGGGAATCAGCGCTTCCCGCTGGAATCCCTCCCGGAAGATCCTCCGCCGTGTTCGGATAACGTTACATCTGGTGTACCAATGGTAACACATCCGAACACCCGGATCACGATCTACCGCGTGGCCGTGTGAAGAGGATAAAAAAAGAGCCGGAAGCAATCGCTTCCGGCTTTTCGTATGTCTATTATTCCGCGTCAGGCGGGACAGCTTCGATTGGTTCCTTCTGAACCTCCGGCAGTCCGCCCAGGCTGGTCAAAATGCTGAGGACAAATGCCACACCACTCACAGAAAGTGCACGGAGCCACTGTACCTCCTCCAGCGCAGCTCCCACCGCAATACAGCCTGCGAAGGTCTGAGCAAACGTCCGGATCGCCCGGATCAGTGCCGCGATTGCCCACTCTTTCCAGTTCCATTTCATGATACGCCCTCCTTATCCGTTTTTGATCAGAAAACCTACCGCCGCGCCGATCAGCGCGGTGATAATCGCAGTGACGGCCGTGTCCCAGCGTTTCGCCGGCCTGTCGTGGAGTACAACTACATCCTGCTGCAGTTTCTCCACGTTATCCTCGGTTGTTTTCATGCTCTGCGTCAGGCTCTCCAGGCTGATCGCCAGCTTATTGACGGTATCCGTCAATTTCTCCAGGTTCCCCATTCTCCGGTCCAGGTTCTTGATCTGCTCCTCCATCCGCGCGATCGCGGCGCTTGTGCTCTCCTGTTCCATACTCCATCTCTCCTCCGCTTAGCCTTCCCGCAAGAATTCCCTCATCATATACCCGGTTTTGCCTTTGTAGGAAACATAATCCCACACCTTCTCCGGTTCCGGCTCCAGCGTCACTTCTTCGCCGGTGTTGATCCTCATGATGATCTTCGCGGACTTGCTCGGCTCCTGGCGGAGCGCCACGCGTTTCCCGATAACCTCCGCGGTACCCGGTTTCGGCATGATATCGCCTCCCATTTCTTTTTCAAAAGGATTTGCAACCGCCCAGTGCGTCCAGCGGTTCGTCTTCATGGTTTCAAAGTACTGCACCCCGCTGCTGCACTCGCAAGTAGATCCATTGAAATAAAATCCCGTGTGCGTCCATTTCCCGTCCTTATAGATGAACACGTTCACCAGGACGCCCTGCGGGATCGGGTCCTTCCCGATCTGGCCCTTCCTGCACCAGTTGTCCGCATGGCCCCACTGCGTGCTCACCATGTCGCCGTACAGCCGGAAGCCGGTGATCTGCTCGATAATCCACCGCGTGAACCCCCGGCAGTCCCAGCACAGCGTCCGGAACCGGTCCGGATACCACTTGCAGCCGTCACAGGTGGCCGTCTTGCCGCTGAGCACCTGGCAGGCCGTCTTGATGGTCGTGTGGTCCGGATTGTAGCTCAGGCGCTTCCGGCGCTCCGCCGGCGTGCACTCCGCGCCCCAGGCGCCGTACACGTAAGCCATGCCCACGCAGGCCAGTGCCAGGTCCCAGCACCCGCCCGACAGCAGCACTCTTCCCGCTTTGATCTGTTCCTTCCGTTCGCTGATCAGCTGATCCAGATATGCCGCTGTATTCATTCGTCATCGCCTCCCATCAGGAGGACTGTCACGAACATGCCGAAAACAGCGCCGAGGAACAGCCAGATGATGATCGTCCACCACGGCATTTTCTCCCCCTCCTCTTGTTTTCCTTGCATTTGTCGTTCTATGGTGTTATTATGGTCATAGAAAAAGAGCGCTCGCGGCTGGTACCCGCTAACGCTCCAGGCGGAAGATGTGGCTGTAGCACATCCTCCACGGATGATATTATCACATCCTTCCGTCAGAAACAATACGGAAAGGATGTGTTTTTTATGTCACTCGAAAGCAAGGTATCATTTCTCCGGGATCTGGAGCGCGGACTGTCCGGTACGGTCACCGCTGCGGATCTCCCGGGCATCCTGTCCATCGTGTCGGATGCCCTGCAGCACTACGACCTGGAGGCCTCCGCCTCCGCCGGTTCCTTCAGCGCGGATCTGTTCGACGCCTGGCTCGATGCCCTGTCCGTCCAGAACCGCAGCGAGAAAACGATCGAGCGGTACCGGTACATTGTCGGCCGGCTTCTGTCCGATCTCGGTGTGCCTATCCGGAACGTCACCGTGTACCATCTCCGCTCCTGGCTGGCGAAAGAGAAGGCCCGCGGGATCTCGGACAGCACCCTGGAGGGCCAGCGCCAGATCTTCAGCAGCTTCTTCGGCTGGCTGTGGCGTGAGGGCCTGATCGAAAAGAACCCGGTGCTCAACCTGGGCGCCATCAAGGTCCCGAAGAAGGTCCGGGAGGCTTACGCGCCGGTCGACCTTGAAAAGCTCAAGGCCGCCTGCGCTTCTCCCCGGAATATGGCTCTTCTTTCTTTCCTGCTGGCCACCGGCTGCCGGATCACGGAAGCGATCAGCCTCAACCGGGAGGATCTGAACTTCCAGGATAAGGAAGTCATCGTCCTGGGCAAAGGCAACAAGGAACGGACGGTCTACTTTGACGATGTGACC
>JAEIGA010014680.1_pt1 | contig 11918 bp, 8 predicted proteins | sample 9270691 | NCBI WGS metagenome assembly JAEIGA01 (sample SAMN17057246, study PRJNA624740) | gut metagenome | biome: biome; isolation source: fecal sample | host: Bos grunniens | place: China: Xizang | collected 2019
GAGAAGATCGAGAGATATATCGTGGACATCGTCTATGCTACCCGTACGCCGAAGGAATATGGCCTGGGCAAGCTTGCAGGCATGATTTCATACGGAGCGTCGCCACGTGCCAGCATCTCTCTCGCTGCCGCAGCAAAGGCATATGCGTTCATCAAGAGAAGAGGATATGTCATCCCTGAGGATGTGCGTGCCGTATGCTATGAGGTGCTCCGTCACCGTATCGGACTCACATATGAGGCCGAAGCCGAGAACATGACCACAGACCAGATCATCTCTGAAATCATCAACGCTGTAGAAGTTCCATAGTCTGTCATCCGGAAGGATCCGTTGAACCATTATGAGTAATTTGTCAGCAAACGACCTTCTGAAGAAGGTGAGGAAGATAGAGATCAAGACCAGGGCTCTGTCGCATCAGATATTCGCTGGAGAATACCATTCGGCCTTTAAGGGCCGCGGTATGGCCTTCAGCGAGGTGCGTGAGTACCAGTACGGCGATGATGTGCGAAACATGGATTGGAATGTGACCGCACGTCTGAGGACTCCGTACGTCAAGGTCTTCGAGGAGGAGAGGGAGCTGACCGTCGTTCTTCTGGTGGATGTCAGCCGTTCCCGTCTTTTCGGTACGGTCGGTGCAAGCAGGAAGGACATGCTTGCCGAGATTGCGGCGGTGCTGTCGTTCTCTGCCATCATCAACAACGACAAGGTCGGAGCCTTGTTCTTCAGCGACAAGGTCGAGAAGTTCATACCGCCTAAGAAAGGCCGCAGCCATCTTCTTCATATCATCAGAGAGATCATCGAATTCGAGCCGACGACCGACGGAACGGACATTTCCGAGGCATTGCGTTATCTGACCAATGCCATAAAGAAGAAATGTACGGCTTTCCTGCTGTCGGACATGATCGATGTGAACAAGGACGGCACCCCTCGTTATGAGGAGGCGCTGAAGGTGGCGGTGAACAGACACGACCTTTCGGTCATAGAGGTGTATGACCCTCGCGAAAGAAGCATTCCGGACATCGGTCTTGTACATGTCAAGGATTCCGAATCGGGACAGTCTGCGTGGGTGAACACTTCTGACAGAAAGATGAGGTCGGCGTATGAGGAATGGTTCCGCAATGTGGAGCAGACCTCGTCACGTCTTTTCATGAAATATAATGTGGACAAGGTCAGCATAGCTCTTGACGACGATTATGTCAAGGGACTCATGTCCTTGTTCAAAAACAGGTAGATTTTTATGCGTAAGGCATTGATATATTTGACCTTGCTCTTCGGCAGCATCTCCCTGTGTGCGCAGGAGGCGGATTCTCTTGCGGTACAGGATTCTCTGAAGGCTCCATCGGGAAGGTCGATTCAGATGAACGGCTCGTTCCTGCAGCCTCTGCAGGAGAGGGATTCCGTGCTGATCGCCGACCAGCTGCTCTACGGATTTGAACTCAAGCAGGTGGAAGAGGGTACCCGTTTCGCGCTTCCCGAGTGGAAGAATGACGAAAGGGGAGGAGTGATGGCGGTCAGTCCGTGGATGGTGGATACCGTCAAGGTCAAGCGTCAGAAGAAGGGCATGCCTCGCCTTCTGGACATCAGGGGAAGTCTTCTGATCACATCTTTTGACGAAGGTGAATATGAACTTCCGGCCATCATGGTGGGCCGTCTTTCGAAGGACGGCGTCATCGATACCCTGGTCTTTGACCCCCAGCGTCTGGATGTCAGGACCATGCCGGTGGATACTGCGACTTTCGTGCCTCATGATATCAAGGGGCAGATACGTTATCCGTTGACTTTCAAGGAGATGGTTCCTTGGCTTGCGGGATTCTGGGTTCTTGCTGTCATAGTGATCCTGACCGTATGTCTGATCATGATGCACAAGAGAAAGGCAGATCCTGAATATGTGCGCAAGGACCCCGCTCATATCGTGGCTCTTCGCGAACTTGACAAGTATCGTGGAAACAAGATGTGGGTTCCGGAAAAACAGAAGGCGTTCTATTCGGGCGTGACAGATGCGTTGAGGGAATACATATCTTCAAGGTACGGAGTGTCTGCCATGGAGATGACCACTGCGGAAATATTCTCTGACATGAAGGGCACCGATGTTCCTCAGGAACTCCTTGCAGAGGTCAAGGACCTTTTCGAACGTGCTGATTTCGTGAAATTTGCGAAATATGTGGCTTCGGATGAGGACAATGCTTCCGTCCTTCCTCTGGCTGTTAGATTTGTGACTGAAACTTATCAGACCGAAGTCGAGGCTGAAGCCGGAGCAGAGTCTGTGTCATCTGAGAATGGAGGGACCAAGTGATGTTTTTTGAATATCCACGACTTTTATGGCTTCTTGTGATACCGGCCCTGCTGGTGTTGCATTACATATATCTTGAACTGGCCCAGAGACATCCGCATATGAGGGTGTCGACAGCGGTTCCATGGACATTGAAGGGCAGTTCCTTCATGTCTGTCCTGAGGCATGTACCGTTCGTTCTGAGGATCTTCGCGCTGTCGATGGTGATTGTTGCAATTGCTCGTCCGAGGTCATCCCAGGAGATGGAGAGAGTGGATACCGAGGGTATCGACATCATTCTTGCAATGGACGTTTCCACTTCCATGCTTGCCAGGGACCTTACTCCGGACCGAATCAACGCTTCAAAGGACATCGCCATCGAGTTCATTGCCCAGAGGCCTACCGACAGGATGGGTATCGTCGTTTTTGCCGGTGAGAGTTTTACTCAGTGTCCTCTGACTACCGACCGTGCGACCCTGATCAATCTGATGAAGGAGGTCCAGACCGACATCATCGAGGATGGAACGGCAATCGGCAACGGTCTTGCAACTGCTGTTGCGAGGATGAAGGATTCCGACGCCAAGAGCCGTGTCGTCATCCTGCTTACCGACGGTGTGAACAACAGGGGAGAGATTTCTCCTCAGATGGCTGCGGAGATCGCCAAGACCTACGGCGTACGCGTATATACTATAGGTGTCGGCAAGGAAGGCATGGCCCCTTATCCTGTCATGACTCCGTGGGGCGTCGAGATACAGAACGTGCAGGTGGAGATTGATGAGGCTCTGCTTTCGGAGATTGCCGAGTCGACCGGAGGACGCTATTTCAGAGCTACAGACAATACCAAGCTTGCGGAGATATACAGCGAGATCAACAAGATGGAGAAGGCCCGTACGACAGTGGACAGCTTCCCTGTCTATAAGGAACTTTTTGGTGCCTATGCTTTGCTCGCCCTGCTGGCCCTTATGCTGGAACTTTTGCTTAACTGGTTTGTAATAAGGAGGTTGCCATGTTAAATTTTGCTCAAGCTCAATATCTTCTGCTTCTCTTTCTGATACCGGTCTTCTTCATCATACAGGCTGTCATCCTGAAGTTGAGGATGCGAAGAATCAGAAAGTTCGGAGACGAAGCTTTGGTCTCCAGACTTATGCCGTCATATTCGAAGGGCAAGGTGTGGGTGCGCCTGGTCCTGTTCTCCATAGGTTTCTTCTTTTTTGTAATCGGTCTGTCAAGACCTCAGATCGGTGCGAAACTCAAGGAGCATGAGACCAAGGGTGCGGAAATAATGATAGTTCTTGACGTGTCCAATTCGATGCTGGCCGAGGATTATTCTCCGAACAGACTCGAAAGGGCGAAACTTGCGATTTCCCGTATCGTGGACAGGTTGCGTGACGACCGCATCGGTCTGATCCTGTTTGCCGGAGATTCGTTTGTCCAGCTTCCGATCACTACGGACTATGTTTCTGCGAAGATGTTCCTTAACTCGATCACGACAGGCTCCGTTCCTGTCCAGGGAACTGCCATCGGCGATGCCATCAATACAGCGATGCGCAGTTTCAGCGTGCAGAGCGAGAAGAGCCGTGCCATCATCGTCATCACTGACGGTGAGAATCATGAGGATGACCCTGTCGCCGCGGCGCAGCAGGCTGCCGAACTTGGCGTGAGGGTATATACCATCGGAGTCGGATCGCCGGAAGGAAAGCCTATCCCGATGGACGGAGAACTTCTCAAGGACAAGGATGGCGAGATCGTCGTGACCAGACTTGATGAAAAGGTGCTTCAGGATGTTGCCATGGCGGGTAACGGCGTATATGTGCGTGCCGGCAACACAGAGTTCGGACTGAATCCGATCATTGACAATATCAGGAAACTTGAGGACGAAAAGTACAGTTCCATCGTCTTTGAAGAGTATGACGAGAGGTTCATGTATTATTTCGGCATAGCCCTGTTCTTCTTTGTGCTGGAGATGCTGATAGGCTACAGGAAACCGAAGAGACATTTGTTCAACAGATAAATGTGTTTGTCATTCCAGGCGAACGTAAGTGAGCCGAGGAATCATTAGTGAGATATTATGAAGAGATTGTCATATATATTGTTTCTGCTCTTTGTGGGCGTTGTCCAGATGTATGGACAGGTAGATAAGAAGGACGTGCGCAAGGGTAACAGAGACTTCAGGAAGGAGAACTGGCGTGAGGCCGAGATAGATTACAGAAAGGCCCTCGTGAAGGATTCCCTTTCTGTTGCCGCGGCATACAATCTGGCCAATACCTTGTATCGTGAGAACGATGCCGAGCAGGCTCAGAAGGTAATGGAGACGGTGAAGGATATAGCTTCTGCAAGCGCATATTCGGCTGACTACTATTATAATCTCGGTGACCTTGCAATTGCCCGTCAGGACTGGCAGGGAGCCGTAAATGCATTCAAGGAGTCTCTGCTGAGGAATCCTGGTGATCTTGATGCCAAGGAGAACTACATCTACGCAAAGAAGAAGCTGGAGGACCAGCAGAATCAGGACCAAAATCAGGATCAAAACCAGGATCAGAACCAGAACGATCAGAACCAGGACCAAAACCAGAATCAGGACCAGAATCAGGATCAAAACCAGAACGATCAGAATCAGGACCAGAACGATCAGGATCAGAACAACGATAACAACCAGAATCAGAACCAGCAGCAACAGCAACAACAGGGGCAGCCGCCTAAGATAAGCCCTCAGGCAGCCCAGCAGATGCTGCAGGCTATTCAGGCTAAGGAAAAGGAGACTCAGGATAAGGTGAACAAGCAGAAGGCCGAGGCTCTTAAATCAAGACAGAAGGAAAAGAATTGGTAACAGAGGAGAAGATTATATGAGAAAACTGTTGTTGACAGCAATTGCGTTCTTGTCAGCCATCATCGCTTTCGGACAGACATCCATCAGGGTGGAGGCTCCGAATGTCGTGGCGGCGGACGAACAGTTCAATGTGACATTCATCATTGAGGGTGAGGACAATCCCACAGACTTCCAGTGGTCTTCGGGAACCGACTTTCAAGTATTGTGGGGACCACAGTCAGGCCGTTCCACAAGCATCCAGATAATAAACGGAAAACGCAGCAAGTCGGTTCAGAGTACATACACCTATGTTCTTAGACCTGTGTCGTCAGGAAAGTTCAGCATCCCGGTGGCAAGTGCGAAGGTCAACGGCAAGGAAATCTATTCCGAGCCGGTTTCCATCCAGGTGGCTGCGGCAGGTGCTGCATCGTCTTCGCCATCACAGTCATCCCAGTCGCAGCAGTCCGGCTCTGCAGGTCAGTCTCAGGCACGTGCTGCAGGTATTCAGGATTCGGACATTTTCCTCAGACTTGATCTGAGCCGCTCGAAAGTGGTGGTAGGTGAGCCGATAATCGCCACTCTGAAGCTTTATCAGAGAGTGAACATCGGAGGCTTTGAGAATGTGACCTTCCCAACGTTCAACGGTTTCTGGAGTCAGGAGATAGAAGCCCCGACCAATATTGAATTTACAAGAGAAGTGCTTGACGGACAGATATATAACTCTGCATTGCTGAGGAAGTTCGTCATCATCCCGCAGCAGGAGGGACAGATAAAGATAGACCCTGCCGAAATGGTATGCCTTGTCAACATCAGGGTTTCTCCGGCAGGTACCAGCATATTCGACGGCTTCTTCGACGACTATAGGACAGTGCGCAAGAAGGTGTCCACCGGAAGCATGACAGTGAATGTCTCTCCGCTTCCTTCCGGAGCCCCAGCCACATTCGGTGGCGGAGTGGGTTCGTTTGAAATTTCTGCAGCTCTGAGCAGGGACAGCCTGAAGACACATGAGGCTGCATCGCTCCTTGTCACCATATCAGGAAAGGGCAACGTGTCGCTTCTCGAGGCTCCTAAGGTGAAATTCCCGCCTGACATGGAGGTGTATGATACCAAGGTTTCCGAGAAGGTTGACAGGAACGGACTTTCCGGAAGCAAGTATTACGAGTTCCCGTTCATCCCTAGAAGCCACGGTGAGTTTGTGATCGAACCTATCCAGTATTCATATTATGATGTGGACCAGGGCAGATATGTGACTCTTGAAACCGCCCCTGTGACAGTCAATGTGGCAAGGGGAGCCGAGTCCGATGCTGGTGGAGTGGTTGTCGCTGGACCTTCTCAGAAGGATGTCAGGACTCTGGGCAGCGACATCAGGTTCATCAGTACGAAGAGTCCGGACCTCGTGGAAAGAGGAAATTTCCTTGTCGGATCGCTCAGGTTCTGGATCATCACTCTCGTGCTTGTCCTCCTCGCCTTTGTTTCATGGCTTATCTTCCGTCGTATGGCAGCGAGAAGGGCCGATGTTGTCGGAACAAAGAACAGGAAGGCTACGAAGATGGCTCTCAAACGTCTCCAATTGGCAGATACCTTCCTCAAGAAGGATCTCTATACCGCATTCTACGAGGAACTCCATAAGGCATTGCTTGGATTCATTTCAGACAAGCTCAACATTCCTGTGGCTGAACTCTCTAAGGACAGGATTTCCGAAGTTCTGGCAGCTGAGGGTGTGGATGCGGAGGCATTCATAGGCATCCTGGATGCATGCGAGTATGCCCGCTATGCACCTGATGCCGGCCATGATGCGATGGCGGCTCATTATTCAGAGGCTGTTGATGTGATCTCTTCAATTGATTCCAATATGAAAGGAAAGAAGACTGTGGGCAAGGGTGCGATGGCCGTTGCCATGCTTATGATGCTTGTGCCGGGTGTCGCTGATGCTCAGGATGATTCTTATGCAGATTCACTCTGGAACGCTGCCAATGCCGCATATGCGGAAGGAAGATGGGCCGATGCTGTGGCGGATTATGAACTGATTTCCGGCATGGGACTCGAATCCGCATCCCTTTACTGCAACACAGGTGATGCCTGTTTCAAGGACGGCAATATTCCGATGGCGATAGTATATTACGAGAGGGCTCTCAAGCTTGACCCTTCGTACGATGATGCCAGATACAACCTCGAACTGATGAATGCCATGATCCAGGACAGGATCGACCCTGTTCCGGAATTCGTCATAAAGGTGTGGGCGCGTAAGGTATGCTATATAATGGATTCAGATACATGGACGATATGCTTCTTCGTGTTCCTGGCACTTACCCTTGCGCTTGTTCTTGTCTTCATTCTGGCTTCCACTCCAGGCGGCAGAAGAGCAGGATTCTTTACAGGCATAGTGACATTGCTTCTTGCGGTTATGGCGGTCACTTTCGCAATGTGGCAGAAGAAGGACTATATGAGTGCGGATGAGGCAGTGGTGATGCGTCCGGTCACTTCTGTGAAGAGTTCTCCTGCATCAGGGTCTGCTACTGACCTGTTCATCCTGCATGAGGGTACGAAGGTGAAGGTCATCGATTCTGTCGGAATGTGGAACAATATCGAACTTGCAGACGGTCGTCAGGGATGGCTCCCGTCAGAAGACATAGAAATAATTTAACGTAAAAACTTATAACCATGAAACGAATTACGACAGCTGTTCTCTGCGTTTGTGCGCTGGGAATGGCTGCTGTTGCTTCTGCAGCGGCAAAGAACAATCTGCCTGACTGGCAGGACCCGTTTGTGTTACAGGAAAACAGAATGCCGATGACGGCTCATTTCGAGACTGACGGATTGAAGCAGACGCTTAACGGCATGTGGGATTTCTGCTGGTACGAGACCATCGATTCCCGTTCTGCGGATTTCTTCAAGGCTGATTATGATGCATCCGGATGGGATCAGATGCCGGTTCCCGGATTGTGGGAAATGAACGGATACGGAGACCCGGTCTATGTGAATGTGGGATATGCGTGGAGCGGTCATTACAACAGCGCACCTCCGGTTCCTGCTTCATGGCATAACTATGCCGGCCAGTACAGAAGGACATTTGTCCTCGATGAGCAGTGGGATGGAAAGGATATTTTCCTTCATATAGGATCCGCCACATCGAATGTGCGCGTATGGGTGAACGGCAAGGAGGTCGGCTACAGCGAAGACAGCAAGCTCGAGGCACGTTTCGACATAACCAAGTATGTAAGGACAGGCGAGAACCTGATCGCCCTTGAAATCTTCAGATGGTGTGACGGTACCTACCTTGAGGACCAGGATTTCTGGAGATTTACCGGTATCGCACGTGACGTCTATGTGTACTCTCGAGAGAAGAACAGGCTTGAAGATATCCGTGTAGTTGCTTCCGCTTCAGGAAAGGCATCAATCTATGCCGAAGTGAGCAAGGGAGTAAAGTCGCTGGACTTCACTTTCTTCGATCCGTACGGAAAGGAAGTCGCTTCCAAGACAGTTGCCGTTTCAACAAAGGAACGTTCAGAAAGAGGTCTTCCTGTCATCCGCACTGAAGTGCAGGTTCCTGCCGTAAGACCGTGGACCGCGGAGACTCCTTGGCTTTATACTCTCGGTGTGTCTGTGTCAGATAAGAAAGGCCAGACAGAGGAGACTTCAATCGAGATCGGCTTCAGGGATGTTACCATCGAGAACGGACAGCTTCTCGTGAACGGACAGCCGGTGCTCATCAAGGGTGCCAACCGTCATGAGATGAATCCATATAAGGGATATGTGGTTACAGAGGCCGACATGATTCAGGATATCCTTATCATGAAGAAGTTGAATATCAATGCGGTACGTACATGTCATTATCCTGATGACAATCTCTGGTACTCGCTCTGCGACCGTTATGGACTTTATGTCGTAGATGAGGCCAATGCTGAGTCTCATGGAATGATGTACGGACCTGGCGTGCTTGCCAGGAATCCGGACTATGAGAAGGCGCATGTAGACAGGGCGGTCAGAGTCGTTCAGCGAGACTTCAATCATCCTTCAGTAATCATATGGAGCCTTGGAAACGAGGGTGGCGACGGACCTAACTACGCTGCATCGTACGATGCGGTAAAGGCGCTGGATACGTCACGTCCGGTTCAGTATGAGCCTGCCATCAGAAGGGGCAAGACAGATATCTTCTGCCCTATGTACTATGATTATCAGGGCTGCGAGCGATATGCTTCCTCAAATCCAGAAAAGCCTCTGATCCAGTGTGAATATGCTCATGCGATGGGTAACTCGATGGGCGGTCTGAAGGAATATTGGGATCTTATCCGCAAGTATCCTTCATATCAGGGAGGATTCATCTGGGACTTCGTGGACCAGGCCCTCAGATGGCCTGCCTACGGTAGCGGAACAGACCATGTGTTCGTGTTCGGCGGCGACTTCAATGACTATGATCCTTCGGACAATTCTTTCTGCTGCAACGGAATCATCGCGGCTGACCGCAGTTATCATCCTCATGCATATGAGGTTGCATATCAGTACCGTTCGATTCATACATCTTCTGAAAATCCTGTTTCAGGCCTTGTGGACGTATATAACGAGTACTTCTTCATCGACCTTTCGAGGTATATGATGGAATGGGATGTGGAGGTTGACGGAGTCAAGGTTCTCGCTGGTGTGGTTTCTTCCCTCGATGTCGCTCCTCAGACATCTGCAAAGGTGCAGCTCGGTTTCAATGAGGCAGACATCCTTGAAGCATTCGGAACAGAGAGTCTTGCATCAAATGACGTGTATCTCAATGTGCGTTATGTCCTCAAGCGTGCCGACGGAATACTTCCTGCCGGCTCTGAGGTGGCATATGACCAGATGTGCATCAATGAGGCTGCTTTGGCGTCGCTGCGCAATGAATCAGGTCTCCCTTCCTACAGCGAGAACGGCAGCCTGCATGTATTCAGCGGCGATATGGCATTCGAGGGATCCTCTAATGTGCGCGTTGCTCCTTGGGAGGCTGTCTTCGATGCTTCTTCAGGTGCACTCGTTGCATATGAACTCTCGGAGAAGTCCCTTATCGAGAATCCTCTGATGCCTTGTTTCGCAAGAGCGGTCATTGAAAACGATCTCGGTGCAAAGCAGGATGCAAGACAGGAAATGTGGAGAAAGGCCGAACTGAAGGTGTCTTCCTTCAATGTGGCCAGGACAGACAGCTGTTATGTAGTCGACATTGCATACGAGACTCTTGCGGAGGCTGCCGACGTGAAGATGAGATACGAGGTATATGCAGACGGTTCGATCGTCATCACAGAGTCGCTTTCCGATGCCGGAAAACTTGCTGAGGCTCCGATTCTGCCACGTTTCGGAATCGACTTTGCGATGAACGGTACATTCTCTAACTTCGAGTTCTTCGGAATGGGCCCTCATGAGAACTACAGCGACAGGGTTTCGTCTGCTCTCATGGGCCATTACGTGCAGAGGGTTGAGGATCAGTATCATTATGGATATGTCCGTCCTCAGGAATCCGGTACAAAGACTCAGTTGAAGTGGATGCGCGTGATGGATGACAACGGAGCAGGATTCGAAATCCGTTCTGACATCAAGTTCTCAGCTTCTGCTCTTCCGTTCAACTGGAAGGAGATGGATGTGAAGATGCTGGACGACAAGCAGGCACATTCTCTCGACCTCAAGGCAAAGGCATTCGAGAATGAACGTTCGCTCGGAAAGACATGGGTGAATGTGGATATGGCGCAGATGGGACTTGCATGCGTGAACTCATGGGGAGCATGGCCTCTTCCTGAGTATCAGGTTCCAGCCCAGCCATACGAGTTCAGATTTGTCCTCACTCCGGTAAACAACTAGAGATAATGAAGATATACATAATGAGACATGGCGAGACTGCCTGGAATGCGGAGAACCGCATTCTGGGCAGTACTGATATGCCCCTTAACGAGAAGGGCCGCGCCCAGGCAGCCGATGCCGCTGAAAAGATGAAGGACATCCGTTTCGATGTCATCTATACTTCATGCCTGAGCCGTTCAATGGAGACAGGTCTTGCGGTCGGAGCACTTCAGGATTGTCCGGTCATTCATGAAGCGTGTCTGAATGAGCATGATTTCGGTGATTTTGAGGGCAAGGACAGGTGTTCGGAGCACTATCAGAACGAGAAGAGGAAGTGTTTTAAAAGATACCCCGGCGGCGAATCCTTTCTGGATGTTGCTGCCAGGGTGTACCCGTTCATAAAGGGCATCCTGAATGATCCTCAGATGCAGGACAAGACCATCCTCATTTCTTCCCACGGCGGCATCTGCCGCGTAATCAGCAGTTATTTCCGCGATATGGAAAACGAAGAGTTCGTAGCTTTCGCCATGAAGAACTGCGGATATGAACTTGTCTATTCTGATTGTCAGGACCAGTTGTAGATAACTCTTTAAAGAAACAGCAATTCCCTGAATGTGGCTCGCTTCGCAGAAGCATGGTTATATGCTTCGCTCGCGCACATCCAGGGAATTGCTGTTACTATATGTCTAGTGGATTACTCCCACTCGATGGTTGCTGATGGCTTCGGTGAGAGGTCGTAGCAAACGCGGTTTACGTTCGGAACCTCTGCGAGGATGCGGTCAGTGATCTTGAGGAGCACAGGCCACTCGATCTGCTCGATGCTTGCTGTCATTGCGTCGATTGTGTTCACGGCGCGGATGATCACAGGCCAGTCGTATGAGCGTGCGTTGTCGCGTACACCTACTGACTTGAAGTCAGGAACGACTGTGAAGTACTGCCATACGGTCTTGTCGAGGCCTGCCTTTGCAAACTCTTCACGGAGGATTGCATCAGACTCGCGGAGAGAGTGGAGACGGTCGCGTGTGATTGCTCCGAGGCAACGTACGCCGAGAC
>JAEIGA010014681.1_pt1 | contig 11918 bp, 7 predicted proteins | sample 9270691 | NCBI WGS metagenome assembly JAEIGA01 (sample SAMN17057246, study PRJNA624740) | gut metagenome | biome: biome; isolation source: fecal sample | host: Bos grunniens | place: China: Xizang | collected 2019
ACCGTTTAAACGATTGCTAAATGCTGGTTAAAAGACAATTGACTGTCCGCTTATGGGCTATCAATGGATTTTCTTTACGACATTGTTCATGTGTGACCGCAGACAAACATGTGTGTGACCGCAGACAGACATGTGTGTGACCGCAGACAAACATGCGTGTGACCGCAGACAAACGATAAAAAGTAAGTGCAAAAAAAAAGTGTGGACTTGCGGGAGTAGACTCCGCTGTCTAATAAAAATGAAAAAAATAGTACATTCCATTATAAAAGTTTGTACTTTTGTCGTAGAGAAAAACGGGCGGAAAGGATTGCGATGTTAAAAGTAAATATGATGTGGTCTAATAAAAAGAAAGAAAATCGTTTGCCTTACGATGATGTATTGCTGTCGAAAACGATAGATTGGCTAAGGTTTCCGATGGTTCTATTGGTTATCTTTGTGCATAGCCAAGGACGAAACTATGTAACCTCGTCTCCTTCTATTGGATTGGAAATGAGTGTTTTAGATTTGTATGATTATTTCCGAAATTTCTTGTCGGTACAAATGGGGCGCGTGGCTGTTCCGGTCTTCTTCTTCATTTCAGGTTTTCTGTTCTTTTATAAAACGCGGGAATGGAATGTAAGTGCGTACTTGAGGAAAATGAAGAAACGCATCCTTACATTGATAGTGCCATATATTGTTTGGAATTTCAGTGATGTGTTGATTGTCACCGTCAAAAAACTTTTTGCTTTTATAATAAAAGGTAAACCGTTCAGCAATGTTCTGGATTACTGGTCATCATTGGATTTGTATCGGATTTTATGGGACAATGTTACGTGGCCGCGTTATGAGGCAGTGAATTGGTTGGGGGTGGAAACATATATGTCCGGTCCGGCAAATATTCCGTTGTGGTTCTTGAGGGATTTGATTGTGGTGTGTGTATTGGCTCCAATTGTATATCTTGTGGTGAAACGTGCAGGGCGTTGGGGGTTGTTGGTCTTAGGATTGGCTTATGCCTCAAAAGTATGGCTTCAATGGCCCGGTTTCAGTATAGAAGCAATGTTTTTCTTCAGTTGGGGAGCCTATTTCAGCGTGCATGAGAAGAATTTTGTGGAATGGTTCAAGGCTGTCAGCATCCCCTGTTATATTTTAGCTCCGCTGTTGGCGATGGTATTTACCCTATGTCATGGTAAGACGTTACTTCCTGTTCAATATCTGAATGGCTTGTTTATCGCAACATCGTTGGTTGCGGCAATAAATCTGTCGTCGTCACTCCTACGTTCGGGAAAGACAAAAGTTGTTCCGTTATTGGCTCAGAGCAGTTTCTTTATTTATGCTCTTCATGAGGTTGATATTTTGCCGGAAATAAAGCGGTTTTGTTCGAAGATATTTCCGCAAGATCAACTTTGGGCGCTGACTTTGGATTATTTGTTTGTACCCGTAATTACTGCAGCTATTTGTGTATTGATATATTGGTTTATTAAGAAGTTTGCACCCGCTTTATTAGTACCTCTTACGGGAGGAAGGTAGAGATAAAATGAAAAGCGATGAGAGATTCAGTATGTTACTCTCATCGCTTTTATTTATCAGTTGCTGAACGTCAAACCATCTGATGTGGCATCTACCATGATGGGACGTGTGCGGTCGATATCTTGTGCCAAAAGTGTCTTGGACAAATCGTTTAACAAATAGCGTTGGATGGCTCTTTTTACCGGTCGGGCTCCAAACTCCGGGTTGTAGCCGGCATGGGCAAGGAAGTTGAGAGCATTCTCAGACAGTTGTAACGTAACGCCATTGGCTTCCAGCATCTTCGTTACTCCGTCAATCTGCAAACGAACCACTTGTTTGATTTCTTCCTCATTGAGAGGGAGGAACATGATGGTCTCGTCGATACGATTGAGGAACTCTGGGCGAATGGTCTTTTTGAGCATGTTCATCACTTCTTCCTTGGTCTCTTCAATCAAGGTTTCGCGTGCCTCATGACTACTGTCGGCAGTGAGCTTTTCAAACTGACTCTGGATGTAGCCGCTCCCCAAATTGCTGGTCATAATGATGATGGTATTCTTGAAATTGACAGTGCGACCTTTGTTGTCCGTCAGTCTGCCATCGTCTAACACCTGGAGCAGGATGTTGAATACATCAGGGTGTGCTTTTTCTATCTCATCGAAGAGTACAACAGAGTAGGGCTTGCGACGTACTGCCTCGGTCAGTTGTCCTCCTTCGTCATAACCCACATATCCCGGAGGTGCTCCGATCAGGCGGCTCACGCTGAATTTCTCCTGATATTCGGACATATCGATTCGTGTCATCAATGTTTCATCGTCGAACAAGTATTCTGCCAGGGCCTTTGCCAATTCTGTCTTTCCGACACCGGTCGTTCCAAGGAATATGAATGAACCGATGGGGCGCTTGGGGTCTTGCAGTCCGGCACGACTGCGACGTACGGCGTCGCTCACGGCTTGTATGGCTTCGTCTTGTCCAATAACACGCAGGTGTAGCTCTTCTTCAAGATGCAACAGTTTTTCGCGTTCGCTTTGCATCATCTTGCTCACCGGGATGCCAGTCCAACGGCTCACCACATCGGCAATGTCTTCGGCAGTGACCTCTTCCTTGATCATGGCATCAGCACCTTGTGTTTCTTTGAGCTGCAGTTCAATCCCTGTTATCTCGTCCTCCAATTCTTTCAGTCTGCCGTAACGGATTTCTGCCACTTTACCGTAGTTGCCTTCCCGTTCGGCACGTTCAGCCTCAAATTTCAGTTCTTCAATTTGCTGTTTGTTCTGTTGGATTTTGTTGACCAAACTACGTTCGGCTTCCCACTTGGCCTTGTAGCTGCTTTCCTGTTCCTTGAGTTCGGCAATGTCCTTGCTGAGTTGCTGTAACTTTGGTTCATCGTTCTCACGTTTAATCGCTTCACGCTCAATCTCCAATTGTTTTAGACGACGCTCTATTTCGTCCAATTCTTCAGGAACGGAGTCTCTCTCCATGCGGAGTTTTGCTGCTGCTTCGTCCATCAGGTCAATCGCTTTGTCGGGAAGAAAACGGTCGGTGATGTAACGGTTGGACAGTTCTACGGCAGCGATAATGGCGTCATCTTGTATGCGCACCTTGTGGTGATTTTCGTAGCGTTCCTTCAATCCACGTAAGATGGAGATGCTGCTCAGCGTGTCCGGTTCATTGACCATGACGGTTTGGAAACGACGTTCCAGTGCCTTGTCCTTCTCAAAATATTTCTGATACTCATCAAGGGTGGTAGCACCGATGCTGCGCAGTTCGCCACGAGCCAATGCCGGTTTCAAGATGTTGGCGGCATCCATGGCGCCTTCACCTTTTCCTGCGCCTACAAGGGTGTGAATCTCGTCAATGAACAAGATGATTTGTCCCTCGCTTTTCGTCACTTCGTTGATGACGGATTTGAGTCGTTCCTCAAACTCGCCTTTGTACTTGGCGCCGGCAACGAGCGCTCCCATATCCAGTGAGTACAATAGTTTGTCCTTCAAGTTTTCAGGGACGTCTCCCCGTAGTATACGGTGTGCCAATCCTTCGACTATGGCTGTCTTTCCGGTTCCCGGTTCTCCGATAAGGATAGGGTTGTTCTTGGTGCGGCGACTGAGGATTTGAAGCACTCGGCGGATTTCGTCGTCGCGACCGATTACCGGGTCGAGTTTTCCGCTGCGGGCGTCTTCAATCAAGTTCTTGGCATACTTCTCCAAAGACTGATAGGTGTCTTCGCTCGTTTGTGAAGTTACCTTTTCGCCTTTTCGTAGTTCATGGATGGCCGCTTTCATATCTTTCTCGGTCATGCCGGCATCCTTCATGATTTTCGCTACGGTGCTATTGGTGGTCAGCAGTGCCAGAATAATAGGCTCCAATGAGACATACTCATCTCCATTTTTATTGGCGATGTCCTGTGCCTTGCTGAGCACCTCATTGCTTGTACGACTCAGATACGGTTCGCCACCTTGTACTTTAGGAAGCGATGCTATTTGGTGGTCCAATAATACTTCTATCTGTCGTCCGTTGATGCCGGACTTTTGAAACAAGAAGTTGGTCACGTTTTCTCCCACTTTCAGGATTCCTGCCAACAAATGTTCCGGTTCGATGACTTGTTGTCCTCTTGCTTGTGCAAGGCGGATGGCTTCTTGAACGGCCTCCTGTGCCTTAATAGTAAATTTGTTGAAGTTCATGTCAATTCTCCTTTCTATAATGTATTACCTGTAATGCTTTTAAGTTTTCACCTTTCTTCGTCCAAAATATTTGCCAAGTGCTGTTTGCTGACAAAAAGTCTTGAAACGAGCAAGTTTGTCAGTTAAAAAGCCCGAAAAAAGTTTTTTTTATGTTATCCTATAAAAGTTCTGTGCTTTTGACGTTACAATGCTCTTTTTTTTTGTAATTTTATCCCCATGGAAACAACAGAATGGAGTGAGAATGTGATATTGGTGGATGCCGACTATGTAGATAGGGTGGTGTTCAATCTGACGGTAAACTTCGAGCGGATGCTCAATCGGCCGATACCAAAGGCAGATTTGGCGCAATGGTTGGTTTGTGTGGCATTGGATGGAGGCATACCACAAGGTGAAAATGAAGTGCAGGTGATATTGGTGCATGGGAAAGGAAAAAGCACGTTGGAAAATTTCGTGCCTGCCGATTTCAAGGAAGAACTGGATGGCAAGGCCTTCAGGGATCCATACATGGGAGAGTTTCGTTTAAGTGCGGTGCAGGTGGAAAACATGGTGTCGTCGGAGGAACTCTTTGCACAGTCGTTGGAAACGTTGGCGGATACCAAGGAGATAAAACGCATGATGATTGTGCCGGATATGGAGGCGTATGCTCATAAGGTTCGTCCAATTCTGTCGCGTGTGAATGGTAAGGATGTCACCTTGCTGGCCATGGAACCTCAAACCGGCAGCGGATTCAAACAGGAAATTCTGGGCTACTCGCTGATGAATGCCATGGGAATCAAAGGCGATGAGTTTAAATGATGAAAAGGAACGTAATCCGGTGGCATAGAATACGAAAAAGTGATTAAATTTGCATGAGATAAAAATAACAATAAAAATATTTTCAGAACATGGGAAGAGTATTGATTATCGGAGCTGGTGGAGTAGCAACAGTTGCTGCGCACAAGGTGGCTCAACATCCAGAGGTGTTTGATGAGATAATGATTGCCAGTCGTACACAATCCAAGTGTGATGCTATTGTAAAGGCAATAGGTAATCCTGCTATCAAGACTGCTAAAGTGGATGCGGACAGTGTAGAAGAATTGGTGGCATTGTTGAGTGAATATAAACCGGATATTGTAACGAATCTGGCTTTGCCTTATCAAGACCTGACCATTATGGAGGCTTGTTTGCAGACCGGATGTAACTATCTGGATACAGCCAATTATGAACCTAAGGATGTGGCTCATTTTGAATACAGTTGGCAGTGGGCATACAAACAACGTTTTGAGGAGGCTGGTTTGACTGCCATTTTAGGTTGTGGTTTCGACCCGGGTGTGTCAGGTGTGTATACCGCCTATGCTGCCAAGCATCATTTTGATGAGATTCACTATTTGGATATTGTTGACTGTAATGCCGGAAATCACCATAAGGCATTTGCTACGAATTTCAATCCGGAAATCAATATCCGCGAAATTACTCAGAATGGTCGTTATTATGAGAATGGTCAGTGGGTTGAGACACAACCGATGGAGATTCATAAGGACTTGACATATCCAAATATCGGTCCGCGTGATTCTTATTTGTTGTTCCATGAGGAATTGGAATCATTGGTGAAGAATTTCCCTACCATCAAACGCGCTCGTTTCTGGATGACTTTCGGTCAGGAGTATCTTACTCACTTGCGTGTGATTCAGAATATCGGTATGGCACGTATCGATGAGGTGGATTATAATGGTGTGAAGATTGTGCCACTGCAGTTCTTGAAAGCGGTTCTTCCTAACCCACAAGACTTAGGTGAGAATTACGAGGGAGAAACAAGTATCGGTTGCCGTATCCGTGGTTTGAAGGATGGTAAGGAACGTACTTATTATGTATATAACAACTGCAGTCATCATGAGGCATACCTTGAAACCGGTATGCAGGGTGTCAGCTATACCACCGGTGTACCTGCAATGATTGGTGCCATGATGTTCCTGAAGGGTATTTGGAAGAAACCGGGAGTTTGGAACGTAGAGGAATTTGATCCGGATCCATTCATGGAAGAACTGAACAAGGACGGTCTGCCTTGGCATGAAGTGTTTGATGGTGATTTGGAGTTGTAAGCAAATAAAGATAAGACTATGGCAAAAAAAGAAGAAATAGTAGCAGCAGGGGGCAATAGCGAGAAACTGAAGGCTCTCCAAGCTGCCATGGACAAGATTGAGAAGAACTTTGGTAAAGGCTCAATCATGAAATTGGGCGATGATCATGTAGAGCAGGTGGATGTGATTCCTACTGGTTCTATTGCTTTGAATGCAGCTCTTGGCGTAGGCGGTTATCCAAAAGGTCGTATCATAGAAATTTATGGTCCGGAGAGTTCCGGTAAGACCACCTTGGCCATTCATGCCATTGCCGAGGCGCAAAAGGCTGGCGGTATTGCTGCGTTCATCGATGCCGAACATGCTTTCGACCGTTTCTATGCGGCAAAATTGGGTGTGGATGTGGATAACCTTTGGATTTCACAACCCGATAACGGTGAACAGGCATTGGAGATTGCAGACCAGTTGATTCGTTCGTCTGCCATCGATATCATTGTCATTGACTCTGTTGCGGCTTTGACGCCGAAAGCGGAGATTGAGGGTGATATGGGTGACAATAAGGTGGGTCTGCAGGCCCGTTTGATGAGTCAGGCATTGCGTAAACTCACTTCAACCATCAACAAAACCAATACCACATGTATCTTCATCAACCAATTGCGTGAGAAGATAGGAATTATGTTCGGTAATCCGGAAACTACAACCGGTGGTAATGCCTTGAAATTCTATTCAAGTGTGCGTTTGGATATCCGTCGTGTAACGAGCATCAAGGATGGTGACGAGGTAATCGGTAACCAAGTGCGTGTGAAGGTAGTGAAGAACAAGGTGGCTCCTCCGTTCCGTAAGGCTGAGTTTGAAATTACCTTTGGTGAGGGTATTTCAAAGATTGGAGAGATTGTAGACCTGGGAACTGATTTCGGAATATTGAAGAAGAGCGGTTCATGGTATAGCTACAACGACACCAAAATCGGTCAGGGTCGTGATGCAGTGAAGAATATGTTGAAGGACAACCCGGAACTGTGCGAGGAGATAGAAGCACAAATTGCACAGGCGATGCAAGAGGCTGCGGAATAATCATACATTAAATATTAAAAGGTGGCAATGTCTGATAGTGATATTGCCACCTTTTGTTATTGGGTTTCAGAAGTTAAATCCGGCTCTGATATATCCAGAGAATTTTGAACGGTCACTATATTGGAGCGTTAATCCGACAGGACCGAAAAATGTGCGTAAGTCGTATTTGATTGCGCCACCCCACGCATGATAGCCTTTTTCCTCATTCTTCCCGAAACTGTTCTTGAAGAAATGTGCCCATTCGTCGGAGGTCAATCCTACGTTGAAGATACCGCTGATGTAATGTCTTTTCCCAATACGTTGTCGGGCTTCAACACCGGCTATCACCAATGTTTTTCGGGAAACCTCAAAGTAGTTGATACCATAGAAGGGGATTTGTTGTTTGAAATATTTCCCTCTTTCCTGGCCGCCCAAGGTGTTCATTTCCGCCAGGGTGTTCTCAGTGGTGATGTATCGTCCTTCAATTCTTGGAACAAAAGTGAAACGTGAGTTGAAAGAGAAGGCACCGCTCCAATGGAGTTCTGCCACATGGTATGTCTTTTTATGTTTGTTGAACGGGACAGCATAGTGGTATTCTGCATCCATGGAGTAACCTTTGGTGGGGAAATATGCATCGTTCATGGTGTTGATGATGTATTGTGCACCGAGCATGATGAAGTTCTCCTTCTCGATGTCAAGTGTCATGTTGTTCACGCGGCTATAGAGGAACGAACCATAGTTATAATGTTGGAACTGTCCGCCCATTCTTAATGTCATGATTTTCCAACTTTTGGTGAATCCGGCTTTTGCCGAGTGATTGTTAAAGTCTACGTTGTAAGAACGGACTCCCTTTCTGTATATCTTGAAGTCATCATAGGTGTAGCGGTAACCGGTGGCGAAATTCCATCCTTTTCCTAAATGCAGGTTGTACTGTATATCACCATATACTTGTTTTCCCAGACGCAGAGTGATGCCCATGTGGTGGTTTTTCTTCAATCCTTTCGATATCTGTCCGTTGAAAATGAGGGATGCCAGTTCTTCGTTGTCAAATCGGAACCCTACGTTGATGGAACTCGTTGGAGTCTCACCGACAAGTGTTTTTAGTGATGCGGATTGTCCTTTTGTATTAGGAATCGCCCCTATATTATAATAAGGTGGAGTGGGGCGTGATATGAGGTGGTGGTTTTTGAACTGCTTGCCGATTTTCCGGAGTTGCTCCATTTTGGTGCGTGCAGCATTTTCGCCCCTGTCTATCAGCGTATCAATGGCTGTTGTCGTAAAACTAGCGGTATTATAACCGCTCACATTCACCTTGATATAAACATCGGAGTTCTCAATATTTGTATCCTCTTTGTCTTTCCCTTGTAGGTCAATGAGCTGACTGAGTTGTGCAAGGATACTCCCTTGCATTTCTTTTGCGTTTTTCATGGGGTCTTGCACATCTACGCCGATGATAATATCAGCACCCATTTCCCGAGCGATATCTACGGGATAGTTGTTGACAAGTCCACCGTCAATCAGTAGTTGTCCATCAAATGAGATAGGGGCGAAGACTCCCGGTATCGACATACTGGCGCGGAGGGCTATGGGCAGCACACCGCTTTTGAATACCACCTCCTCTCCGGTGACCAGGTCCTGAGCGACACAGGCAAAAGGAATAGGCAGTTTGTCAAATCGGATGGAGTCGTGATAACCTTGAGTCAATTGCCAGAGCATATTCCCAATGTTTCTACCTTTGATAACACCGCCACCAATCAAGTCTTTAGGTTTTTCAAAGAAGGGAACAGATAGAATATATTGTGATTGCTGTTGGCGTGCCTGCTGTGTCATGAGTTTCGGATTGGTTTTGTCGCTCAGCATCATGTTCCAGTTCTGTGCCATGACTATGCTGTCCAACTGTTCCGGAGTATAACCTATGGCATATAATCCACCGATGATACTTCCCATGCTTGTACCTACGATAACATCAATAGGAATGCCGGCTTCCTCTATTACTTTCAGTGCACCGATATGTGCCGTTCCTTTTGCGCCACCGCCACTCAGTACAACACCCACTCGGGGACGTTCCGCTGCCATCAATATATGGAATGAAAGAAAAGAGGTCAATAATATGGTTGCTATTCTTGTCATACATGATGAATGATTTCGGACATTTTGTCACACGTTATAGGATTTTTGTCATTTCTAAAGTGCAAGCAAAGGTAAAATAAAAACTTTACGAATATCAGGAAATATCCTTTTTTAAGATTTTTTCGCGGAAAAGGGCATTTTTGGCACGCGGTTTGTCATATTATCAGTGCCGATGCTCCTTAAAATGAGTTGAGGCGCAAAAAAAAGAGTAGTAACAATTAAAAATATAGATTATGGGAAAGATTATTGGAATTGACTTGGGAACAACAAATTCATGTGTTTCCGTTTTTGAGGGTAACGAACCTGTTGTGATTACCAACAGCGAAGGTAAGCGTACCACTCCTTCTATCGTTGCATTTGTAGAAGGTGGCGAACGTAAGGTGGGAGATCCTGCTAAGCGTCAGGCTATCACCAATCCGAAGAAGACCATCTTCTCTATCAAGCGTTTCATGGGTGAGACTTACGATCAAGTTCAAAAAGAAATCTCACGCGTACCTTATACAGTAGTAAAGGGTGACAACAACACTCCGCGTGTGGATATCGACGGACGTTTGTACACTCCGCAAGAAATTTCTGCAATGATTCTTCAGAAGATGAAGAAGACTGCCGAGGATTATTTGGGACAGGAAGTAACTGAAGCTGTGATCACAGTTCCTGCATACTTCTCTGACTCACAACGTCAAGCTACCAAAGAGGCTGGTCAGATTGCAGGTCTGGAAGTGAAGCGTATCGTCAACGAACCGACTGCTGCAGCTTTGGCATACGGTGTGGATAAAGCGAACAAGGATATGAAGATTGCAGTCTTCGACCTTGGTGGTGGTACATTCGATATCTCTATCCTTGAGTTCGGTGGTGGTGTGTTCGAGGTACTTTCAACCAATGGTGATACTCACCTTGGAGGTGATGACTTTGACCAAGTAATCATTGACTGGATGGCAAATGACTTCAAGGCTGAAGAAGGTGTTGATTTGACACTTGACCCAATGGCTTTGCAACGTTTGAAAGAAGCTGCAGAGAAAGCTAAGATTGAATTGTCTTCTTCTACTGTAACAGAAATCAATTTGCCTTATATCACAGCTGTAGGTGGTGTACCTAAGCACTTAGTGAAGAGTTTGACTCGTGCTAAGTTCGAGCAATTGGCAGATCATTTGATTCAGGCATGTAAAGTTCCTTGCCAAAAGGCAATGCAAGATGCCGGATTGAGCAATTCAGATATCGATGAAGTAATCCTTGTGGGTGGTTCAAGCCGTATCCCGGCTATCCAAAAGTTGGTAGAGGACTTCTTCGGTAAGGCTCCATCTAAGGGCGTAAATCCTGACGAGGTAGTGGCAGTAGGTGCATCTATCCAAGGTGCTATCTTGAATAAGGAAGCCGGTGTGGGCGATATCGTATTGTTGGATGTAACTCCGTTGTCAATGGGTATTGAGACCATGGGTGGTGTGATGACCAAATTGATTGATGCCAATACAACCATTCCTTGCAACAAGAGCGAGGTGTTCAGTACAGCGGCTGATAACCAAACAGAGGTGACCATTCACGTATTGCAAGGTGAGCGTCCTATGGCTTCACAAAATAAGTCTATCGGTCAGTTCAACTTGACAGGAATTGCACCGGCACGTCGTGGTGTACCTCAGATTGAAGTAACATTCGATATCGATGCCAACGGTATCTTGAAGGTATCTGCTAAGGATAAGGCAACAGGCAAGGAACAAGCTATCCGTATCGAAGCGTCATCTGGTTTGAGCAAGGATGAGATCGACCGTATGAAGGCTGAGGCTGAAGCCAATGCAGATGCAGACAAGAAAGAGCGTGAGAGAGTAGACAAGATGAATCAAGCAGACTCTATGATTTTCCAAACAGAGAATCAGTTGAAGGAGTTAGGTGATAAGATTCCGGCAGACAAGAAACCTGCTATCGAAGGTGCTCTCCAGAAGTTGAAAGATGCTCACAAAGCAGCCGATATCAATGCTATTGATGCAGCTATCGCTGAGTTGAACACTGCATGGCAAGCCGCAAGCGCCCAGATGTACCAAGGTGGTGCACAACCCGGACCTGATGCCAATGCACAAGGTGGTGCTAATGCCGGTTCTTCTTCTGATGAGACCATTCAAGATGCAGATTTCGAAGAAGTTAAGTAACTCTGAGACAATAAGCAAAATATAAATCCCGTATAACTCTGGCAGTTATACGGGATTTGCTTTTTATGGAACTTTGTGATTTGTTATTGGCAAGAAATTAGAGTTGTCAAATACGGAGCTGTGTAGTCTCGTAACTATTCACACGATAACCTACGCTAATAACTGCATCGAGGTTGTAAAACATAGTTTCTCGTTTAACCTGCCTATTACCTTCCATTCGAACTATTTCCATTTTGGAAACAGTTCGCTCTTCTATGAGTTCTCCCTGCTCATAAATGTTTTTAAGGTGCTTGCTTATTGCGGGTATGTTCACATCGAAAAGCATACCCATAGCTTTCTGGGTACACCACACTGTCTTATCCTTATAATAGACTTCAACACCT
>JAEIGA010014682.1_pt1 | contig 11918 bp, 8 predicted proteins | sample 9270691 | NCBI WGS metagenome assembly JAEIGA01 (sample SAMN17057246, study PRJNA624740) | gut metagenome | biome: biome; isolation source: fecal sample | host: Bos grunniens | place: China: Xizang | collected 2019
AATATATAAAAAAAGAAGAGGGTGACCCAAAAGGTCACCCTACTTTGTGAGAAGTTGAATAAAAAGAGCTATTTTTAGGCTTGCGAAGCCCGAAAAAGCACAGTTTACTAAGCGTAAATAAGCATTTTGAGGGCGAGTATAACAACAAAAGAGCCTTTTTAGTCAGCTTCTTCTTTTTATTAATACACTCATAAGTTATTAACATTATTTGTTTATATATTGTTGAAAACATACTGATAAAAAAAGGAAAAAAAGTGGTAAAAGAATTTTGCTTTTCGGGAACAAATAATAAGCCGGAACAGTTATTTAAAAACCAAATTATAAAGCCATTTTTTTACATCAATTTTTCAAGGAGATATAAACAGTTTTCAACGTGTTAAAAAGCCACTTTTTATCAATAACGATGATATTAACCACTTGTTAATAAGATTATATAAAACACTGTTTTATAATAAATTATCTAAAATAAAAGGTGTTGAAAACAAATATTCTTTTACTAATAACACAAAAAGCAAACTTTTAGGAAAATTTTTCTCTACACTATCAACAGAAGTTATTGTTGTTTTTATCTTTTTAATTTTTTAAAAAAGGATATATATAATATAAAAACGGTTGAAAGTGTGGAAAGAGTAAAGGTTTCTATAAAAAGCAAAAAGTAAGAAATATTCCCTATATATAATAATATGACAATACTCATTACAATAATAATAGCGTTCACTGTTATACTGCTTGACCGGGTGGCTTATAAAAGGCTTTCAAAGAGAGCGGTTTCAAAATTAGTGAAATATTCGTTTGTGGCAATAACTTTGGTGTCAAATCTTCTCATACTGCTCACTCCCCTACTATTATACTTCTTTATCAATGAGGACAATGGTGGCAATGTTATGAAGATTGCAATGATAATGCTCACAACTTATCTTGCGCTTTCACTACCAAGAGTCTTCTTTTATCTCTTTTGGTTACCATCGAAAAAGAAATCTTTTCATTGGACAGGAGTTCTACTCTCCACTGCACTGTTTCTGTTATTTATGTACTCTATTTTTATAACAAGGAACGATTATGAGGTTAAGAGAGTGCAGGTAGAGTGTGAAAATTTACCACCATATTTCCACGGATACAGCATTGCTTTTATTTCAGATATACATATAGGCTCAATGCTTGCCCCGGAATGTGAAATAAAAAAAATAGCTGAAATAATAAAAAAGCAGAATGTAAATTTAGTGCTCTTCGGAGGTGATATAATCAATCTACACCACTCCGAATTAACCAATGGGATAGTTTCCTTACTTTCTACCATAAAAGGGCGTGATGGGGCTTTTATGGCGCTTGGAAACCACGATACAGGTGCATATATAAACAACTCCACTATCGAGTTAAGAAATGAGAATATTGCAGCCCTTACTCAAAAGATGAATGGTGCCGGATGGGAGGTGTTGAGAGACAGTACAGTTTATATTGAACGTGGTTGCGACTCCATTGCAATAACAGGAATAGATTTTAGCGAGGAGTTACTCAGATATAAACACTCTATGGATGCTGTAAACGGGATTAATGTAGAGAGAATATATAATAACGTGCCTCCAAAATTATTCAACATAACAATTTCTCATCTACCGCAATTGTGGAACGTGCTCTCAGAGAGTGGTAACAGCGACCTGACACTATCGGGGCATATTCACTCAATGCAGATGAAATTTTTTGGTTTCTCACCTGCAAGGTTTATGTATGAGTATTGGAGTGGCTTATATGACAATGGGAAAGGGAAGCTTTATATAAATGACGGTATTGGATGTGTGGGTTTTATAGCTCGTTTTGGTGCAAGGCCTGAAATAACAGTTATTGAATTGCTGTGTAGATAGAACACCTTTTTAAAGCTTTTTTTCATTCCATTATCATTACTATAATCAATCCCTGTAAAAAGCTCTTAAAAGCCGTTTTACAGGGATTGATGCGTTATTTTGGAGTAATCAACGTGTGATTACAATTTTGGTAGTTGCTCCTTCGTTACCCTCTTCGTCGTATGTCAATACATAATAGACACCACTTGTAACTTTTTCTCCTCGTTTATCGCGGCCGTTCCAAGTGTACATTCCACCATTGGATGTTCCTTCGTTCACAAGGTAGCCTGCTGCATCAACAATTTTCACATTGCAATCCATAGTCAGTCCCACAATGGATATTTTACCGTTATAGGTTGAAGTTACAGGGTTGGGATAGGCGTGTATATTGTCATTTTCAAGTTTTTCGCTCGATTTTGTGGCATCACTCATATAACTTACAATACCTTTACTGGTGCCAATAAAAACCTCACCCGATAAATCATTGATAGCTATGCTCTCTATGGTGTTGGATGGAAGTGGAGAGTTGTCGGTGGTGAAGTGATGGATTGTTTCCTTTCCGTCCTCGCTGACAAGGTATATTCCATTGTCGTTACTGCCAATCCATTTGCGGTTTGCGCCATCTACAGCAATGGCTTTAATATATTCACCACTCATAAAATAGTCGGCAAGCCCTGTGCCATCGTTGCGTGCAATTTTAATCTGTTTGAATATGCCGTCGTTGAAGAACTTTTCAGGGTTGTCTATAACAAAAATACCTATATTGGTGCCCACCCAAATTTCTCCATTCTTATCCTCGCACATATCATATAACTGATAAATGTCGTAACTTATTCCGTCTTGGTTGGTGAATTTGTTTATCCATTTTTTTGTTACATCATCACTTGTATCAAATGGTGTGTTTTTTATCTTGGCACAGAATAGTCCTGGGTTAGACTGTAATATTGTAATCCATAACCAACCGCGTGAATCCACAAATGGTTTCACAACAGTTGCCATATTTTTCATCTCCTCATAGTTTAATGACAACCAGCTGCCATCTTTCTTTAAGACCTTTATTATATCTTTTACATCGGTATTTATGCACCACAGGTTTCCCTCTTTGTCAAATTTTACATAAGGTGTGCGCACATAGGCATAGGAATAATTACCCGATGAAACACTCTCAAGCGGGCTGTTATTGTGGTTGTGATGTTTGATGAATTTTCCATCACGGAACTCATATAGTCCATAACCGAATGAGCTTGCAAAGAAGTGTCCCGGCTCAGTTGGGTCTTCATCAACTGAACAGATGTTTACATAATTGTATCCTGTAACTTTTTTGATAGTATCTTCGGGAAAGTTAAACCACTTTTGTTCCGACGGAGTGAACTGCATCACTGTTCCATTGTAGAAGGTGTTATCGAAATAGTTTATATTTCCTCCTGCTACAAGAAGTTTGCCATCTTGTGTGAATTTCATAAATTCACAATAGTTCCTTATTGGGCTGTTGGGGATTGGTAACTCTGAAACATTTTCTATCTTATTATCCTTTAGAGAGTATTCAATAATACCATTATATCCCTTGCAGTCGAAAAATCTGTTTCCTTTCTTTGTAGTGTGTATGTTATTACTGTTTTTGTATGTAAAAACAGTGTTGTCGCTCTTTATAATAGTTGTTTTATCTTTTGCAGAAGCTATAATTTCACTACCATTATTATAGAGTGATTGATACTTCTCTCCACTGTTTTTTACAACTGTTGAGAATGTTTTTTCTTGTGGGTTATATATAGATATTCCTGTTTCCTTTACAAGGCTGTAGAGGTTATTCTCAAGCACACTCAATGACTCGGTACTGGTGTTTGTCAGTTGCACCCAGTTGGCCTTGTCAAGTGGGTTCTTTGATATTTCACAACTATATATACCGTTTGATGTAGCTGCATATATGTTGTTCTTGAAACAGATGCTGCCATAGGTGTTTATTCCAAGGTTATAGGTGTTTGAAAATTCAAGATTTTCAAGATTGAGAACAACAACCCCAAAATCGGTGGAAATATAGGCAATACTATCCTGAATGTTTATCCCGTTTATTTTTTTGCTTGGAAGTACCTTATTTTTAAAATCAGATATATTATAGATACTCTCATCACTGTATAGAATATCTATATTGGCATTATCATATAAAATAACAATGGCATCAAGATAATTTGAATGGGCAATATGTGTTATTCCTACATCGCTCAAGGTGTTTATCTTGTCATAGGTTCTAACTTCATTATCATTTGTGTTATATGAGTATAGCGCACCCGATGCCAATATATAGATTTTATCACCAACAACCTCGCAATATGTTACGTTACTGTATGATTGATACAGAGTCCATTCGCCAACATTTGCCTTAATTGTCAGTGATAATAAAAAAAGTAGAGTTAAAAAAGCCGTTAATCTCTTAACCATATCTTTCCTTTAAGTAGTTACTTAGTTCCTGTGTTGCACGGTAGCGGTGGCTTATGCTGTTTTTTGTGGCACTATCCATTTGTGCAAAGCTTTCAGAAAATCCTTCAGGAATAAACACCGGATCATATCCAAACCCCGATGTTCCACGCTTTTCCTCGGTTATGGTACCCTTTACTATACCGTTGAAAAGCATCTCCTTTCCATCTATTATTAACGCAATAACTGTGCGGAATTGTGCATTGCGATTCTTTTTTCCTGTTAAATTATGCAACAATTTATGCATATTTGCTTCGGAATCACACTCCTCTCCGGCATATCGGGCCGAATATACCCCGGGCTCTCCTCCAAGAACTTCTACCTCGAGGCCGGTATCATCGGCAAAGCAGTCAATACCATATTTCTCATATATATACCTTGCCTTTATGAGTGCATTTCCCTGCAGTGTATCGGCTGTTTCAGGGATATCGTCGTGGCAGTCGATATCATTGAGTGAGAGAACCTCTACCCCACTTCCTATAATATCCCTAACCTCCTGCAGTTTATGTTTGTTGTTTGTTGCAAATACCAGTTTCATAGTACCAGGTAAATTAATTGTTAATGACAGACTTGTCATCTATCTCAACCTTTTTCTTTGATTTTATCTTATCAAATCCAAGGCCATACACAGCCATTACTTTAGATTGTGAAACAAGCGCATTAGGGTCAATCTGCTTAATAGCGCTCAATAGTTGGTTTGCCTGTGTTGCGCGGGCAATGGTAGTTACCACTTTACCCTCTTTTCCTGAATAATAGCCCACAGAGTCCAACAGTGTTACACCTCTTTTAAGGCGGCGTGTTATGTAATAGGCTATTTCATCATATTTGCTCGAGAAGATAAAGAACTGCACTGCCTGACGGTTGCTATTGACCATATAATCAAGCGACACATTTACAATAACGAGGTTTATGAATCCATAGAAAATTTTTTGCAGCGCTTCAATATTATTCTCCTTAGGTATGATAAAGAAACTGCTTATGATGATACAAGCATCAACATACAGCATCGCACGCCCGAAACTTATATCCTTGTATTTATTTACTATTGCAGCTATAATATCAACACCACCGGTGCTTCCGTTGCTCAGGAAGCAGAATGCAATACCCATTCCTATGAATATTGAACCCACTATACAGGCTTCGAGCGGCCTCCCCTCCAACACAACTGCTGCTGTGTACTCGGGATACGCTTTCGATAATGCACCAAACAACTCAAGCATCACTGTCATCACAAGTATGGCATATATTGTCTTGACACAGAATTTCCATCCAAGCTGTTGTATTGCAATGATGATGAGTACAATGTTGATAAGAAAGTAGGTATACTGCATTGGAATACCTGTTGTATACTCCACAATACCACCAACACCGGTTATACCACCTGTTACAAATTGGAACGGCGCCATAAAGAACTTCCAAGTGAATGCATAGAGTGTTAGTCCAACCGTAATCATAAAGTAGTTCTTCAGCTCATCCTTTATTGTTGGTCTTGGAATGAATCGCTTGCCCATAACTATAGTAATTTAAAATGTTCTTAAATGGAAATCAGCAATATCAGATTACAATATTAACAATCTTCTTTGGTACTATGATAACCTTCTTGATAGGTTTACCGTCGATATATTTTTGGCTGTTCTCATTTGAAAGCACAGCAGCTTCAATATCGGCATTTGTGGCATCGGCAGCAAAGTCGAGTGTAAAACGTGCCTTTCCGTTGAAAGAGATGGTGTATTTGATGACATCCTCCTTGAGGAACTCTTCGTTGAACGCAGGCCATTCAGCATCACAAATTGTGGTTGTGTGTCCCATAATCTCCCAAAGCTCCTCGCAGATGTGGGGTGCAAACGGAGAGAGCACAACAACAACCTTCTCAAGTATTGCTTTCTTGTTGCATTTGAGGGTTGTGAGCTCGTTGAGGCATATCATAAATGCGCTCACAGTTGTGTTGTATGAGAAGGCCGGAATATCCTCTGTTGTCTTCTTAATCAGCTTGTGCAGTGATTTAAGTTCCTCTTTTGTGGGCTCGTCATCGGTGATAATACAGTTGTCGTTCTTGTCGAAGAACATACCCCACAGCTTGCGCAAGAAGCGGTGGCAGCCGTCGATGCCGTTGGTGTCCCAAGGCTTGGACTGCTCAACAGGGCCCAGGAACATCTCATAGAGACGCAGTGTGTCGGCACCATACTTCTCAACAATTGTATCGGGGTTCACAACATTGAACATTGACTTACTCATCTTCTCTACAGCCCAACCGCATATATATTTGCCGTCCTCGAGTATAAATTCAGCATCGGCATACTCCGGGCGCCACGCACGGAATGCTTCAATGTCGAGAATATCGTTTGTTACAATGTTTACATCAACGTGCAAGGGAGTTACGTCATACTCCTTGGAGAGGTTTAGTGAAACAAATGTATTTGTATCCTTTATACGGTATACAAAGTTGCTTCGTCCCTGAATCATACCCTGGTTTACAAGTTTTTGGAACGGCTCTTCCTTAACACTGACACCTGTATCGTGAAGGAACATATTCCAGAAACGTGAGTAGATGAGGTGTCCGGTAGCGTGCTCTGTACCACCTACATACAGGTCCACATTCTGCCAATAATTGTCGGCCTGGGGCGAAACAAGTGCTTTGTTGTTCTTTGGGTCCATATAACGCAAATAGTATGCGCTTGAACCTGCGAAACCGGGCATTGTATTAAGCTCAAGGGGGAAAACTGTGTCATTGTCAATATTCTCCTTGGCAACAACGGTGTTGTTCTTTGTGTCCCAAGCCCACATCTTTGCGTGGCCCAATGGGGGCTCTCCACTCTCGGTGGGGAGGAATTTTTCTACCTCGGGGAGCTCAATGGGGAGACACTCCTCGGGAATAGGATAGGGAACTCCGTTTTTGTAGTAGATGGGGAATGGCTCGCCCCAATAGCGCTGACGGCTGAAAATTGCATCGCGCAGACGGTAGTTCACCTTCACACGGCCAAGTTTGTTCTCGGTAACGTATGCCTTTGTTGCTGCAATGGCATCCTTCACAGTGAGACCATTGAGGTTCAGCTTGCAGTCGGCAAATTTGGCTACCGGGGAGTTGGTCATAATACCCTCCTTTGCATCGAAACTCTCCTCGCTTACGTCGCAACCCTCGATGAGCGGACGTATCTCAAGGCCAAAGTGTTTTGCAAAGGCATAGTCGCGGCTGTCGTGAGCAGGAACGGCCATAATGGCTCCTGTGCCATAGCCCGAGAGCACATAATCACTCACCCACACTGGAATATCCTCGCCTGTAATGGGGTTTATGGCATACGCGCCGGTGAATACACCGGTTACATTGCGGTCAATCATTCTCTCGCGCTCGGTGCGTTTCTTTGTGCGGTCGAGATAAGCCTCAACATCACTCTTCTGCTCCTCGGTGGTAATTTGTGAAACAAGTTCACTCTCGGGGGCAAGCACCATAAATGTAACACCAAAGATTGTGTCGGCACGGGTGGTGAATATAGTAAATTCAATGTCGCTATCCTTTATGTGGAACTGCATCTCTGTTCCCTCGCTGCGGCCAATCCAGTTGCGCTGTGTCTCTTTTATGGAGTCGCTCCACTCTATTCTCTCAAGGCCGTCGAGCAGGCGCTGTGCATAGGCCGAAACTCTAAGGCACCACTGCTTCATCTTCTTTTGCACCACAGGGTAGCCGCCTCGCTCCGATACACCATCAACAACCTCGTCGTTGGCCAACACTGTACCCAGTGCAGGGCACCAGTTCACCATTGTCTCGTTGAGGAACGCAATGCGCCAGTTCATCAAAGTTTCCTGCTTGGCAACTTCGCTCATAGTGTTCCACTCCTGGGCTGTAATGTCGAGTTCTCTTGTGCAGGCTGCGTTAATTGCTGCACTACCCTCTTTACCAAGCTTCTCAATGAGCTCACTTATTGGTTTTGCACACTTTGCATCGTTGTTGTAGTAACTGTTGAACATCTTGATGAATGTCCACTGTGTCCAATGATAGTAGCTTGCATCGCAAGTTCTTATCTCGCGGTCCCAGTCGAAACAGAAACCAATCTTGTCGAGCTGCTCACGATAGCGGTTTATATTCTGCTCGGTTGTTATGGCCGGGTGTTGTCCTGTTTGTATAGCATATTGCTCGGCGGGCAAGCCATAGGCATCATAACCCATAGGGTTGAGCACATTGTAGCCCTGAAGGCGTTGAAAACGTGCAAAAATATCCGATGCTATGTAACCCAGAGGGTGTCCCACGTGAAGGCCTGCACCCGATGGATATGGGAACATATTCAGCACATAGAATTTCTTCTTATCCTCATTCTCAACTACACGGTAGGTCTTGTTCTCCTTCCAATATTTCTGCCACTTCTGCTCAATCTCATTAAAATTATATGCCATATTCTTGTGTTTTTTATTATTCTAATAACCGGTAAATGTATTTTCACACACTTTAACCCACAAAAATATATAAAAAAAGTAATAATATGGTTTTAGTTTGGATTTTTTGAAATCATTGATATAAAAAATGGATAAATGGCCTTTGTTGCGCAGCAGCCATTTGTTCTTTGGAGTATTATTGGGGACCTTTACCAATGCTTTTTAGCCGGTAAAATATATTTTCGCGTTATGAATAGAAATACTATTTCAACAACCAATGCTTAAAAGGGAATATATTTCTACATTTATAAATGCTATATGTGATGCCGCCTTAAGGATTTTTTTAGTATCTTCGCGTAATAATTGTACACATTAAACACACAACATATATGGCTGAAAAAGATGTAGCTGCAACGCCAATGATGCGACAGTTCTATGAACTCAAGGCAAAGCACCCCGATGCGGTGCTGCTGTTCCGTTGTGGCGACTTCTATGAAACATACTGTTCCGATGCTGTTGTAGCTTCGGAAATTCTTGGAATAACACTCACAAAGCGCTCAAACGGCAAGAGCGATGCTGCAAAAGCCATAGAGATGGCCGGCTTTCCTTTCCACGCACTGGATACATATCTTCCCAAACTGGTGCGTGCAGGCAAGCGTGTTGCTATATGCGACCAGCTCGAGGACCCAAAGATGACCAAGAAACTGGTGAAGCGTGGCATTACAGAGCTTGTTACACCGGGTGTTTCAATAAATGATAATGTGTTGGACTACAAGGAGAATAACTTCCTTGCTGCGGTGCATTTTGGCAAGCCTATGTGCGGTGTTTCATTCCTTGATATTTCAACGGGTGAGTTTCTTGTTGCCGAGGGCACCTATGACTACATTGAGAAGCTGCTCATCAATTTCCGTCCAAAGGAGATTTTGATTGAGCGTGGAATGAAGAGACGCTTCGAGGAACTTTTCGGTACTAAATTCCTTACATTTGAACTTGATGACTGGGCGTTTACCGATGAGTTTGCCAACGAGAAGCTTACAAAGCATTTTGAAACAAAAAACCTGAAGGGCTTTGGTATTTCGCATCTGCGCAGCGGAGTGGTGGCATCGGGTGCAGTGCTGCACTATCTTGATGTTACCCTGCACACACAGGTTTCTCACATACGCAACATTTCGCGCATTGAGGAGGAGCGTTATGTGCGTCTCGATAAGTTCACGATACGCAGCTTGGAGTTGCTTGGCAGTATGCACGACGGTGGAACGCCGCTCATCTCGGTTATAGACCGCACTCTCACGGCAATGGGTGCACGCCTTTTGAAGCGTTGGATGGTGTTCCCATTAAAGTATAGAAAGCCCATTGAAGAGCGTCTCGATATTGTGGAATACTATTTCCGCGAGCCCGAGTTCCGTGATCTTATAGAGGAGCAGTTGCACCTGATAGGAGACCTTGAGCGCATAATAGCCAAGGTTGCTGCAGGGCGTGTCTCTCCGCGTGAGCTTGTTCAGCTGAAGCTTGCATTGCAGGCTGTGGAGCCTATAAAGAGTGCCTGTGAGGCTTCATCGAACGAGGTGTTGAAGCGCATTGGTGCGCAGCTTGATTGTTGTGCCGAGATTCGCGACCGCATAGCACGAGAAATTGTTCCCGAGCCGCCGTTGTTGTTGAACAAGGGTGGTGTGGTGGCCGATGGGGTGGATGCCCGCCTTGATGAGTTGCGTGAGATATCCTACAATGGTAAAGATTATCTGTTGCAGTTGCAGCAGCGCGAGAGTGAGCGCACCGGCATCCCAAGCCTCAAAATTTCGTTCAATAATGTCTTTGGTTACTATATTGAGGTGCGCAACACCTATAAGGATAGTGTTCCGGCCGAGTGGATACGCAAGCAGACTCTTGTGAATGCCGAGCGTTATATCACACAGGAACTAAAGGAGTATGAGGAGAAAATTCTTGGTGCAGAGGAGAAGATTTTGTCGCTCGAGACACAGATTTTCAATAATCTTGTAACCGACCTTGCTTCTTATATTCCCGCAATACAGGTCGATGCCACTCATCTTGCAAGGCTCGATGTGTTGCTCTCATTTGCCAATGTGTCGCGTGCCTATAAATATATACGCCCTGTGATTAGCGAGGATGATGTGCTTGATATCAAGCAGGGTCGCCACCCTGTTATAGAGCGTCAAATGGCTGTTGGAGAGAGTTATATTCCCAATGATTTGTATCTCGATAGCGAGAAACAGCAGATTATAATTGTTACCGGTCCCAATATGGCCGGTAAGTCGGCCCTCTTGCGCCAAACAGCGCTAATTACGCTACTTGCACAGATTGGATGCTTTGTGCCTGCCGACAGTGCTGTGATTGGTCTTGTGGATAAGATTTTTACCCGCGTGGGTGCCAGTGATAATATATCGGCCGGTGAGTCTACATTTATGGTTGAGATGACCGAGGCTTCCAACATCCTTAACAACCTGTCGGGGCACAGCCTTGTGCTTTTTGATGAGCTTGGTCGCGGTACATCAACATACGATGGTATGTCCATTGCCTGGGCTATTGTGGAGTATATACACGAGTATTCAAAGGGTAGGGCTCGCACACTTTTTGCAACACACTATCACGAGCTCAATGAGATGGAGAAGAGCTTCCCAAGAATAAAGAATTTCAATGTGTCGGTGCGTGAGTTGGATGGCAAGGTGATATTCCTGCGCAAGCTTATGCCCGGTGGCAGCGAGCACTCATTCGGTATACACGTTGCAAAGCTCGCGGGTATGCCCAAGAGTATTGTGAAACGTTCTGAACAGATTTTGAAGAAACTTGAGGCCGGGAATAACCGCGGTGAGTTGAAATCGGCTCCCACGGCCGAAATTGCCGAGAGTAGAGAGGGAGTTCAACTCAATTTCTTCCAGCTTGATGACCCTGTTCTCTCACAGGTGCGCGATGAGATATTGGGCATAGATGTGAACAATCTCACACCGCTTGAGGCACTGAACAAACTTAATGATATAAAGCGTATAGTAAAGGGAAAATAAAAACAGAAGGGATAACCCAAATGTGAAATGGGTTATCCCTTCTGTTTAAAATCACTTTTATTTCAGCATTGGCTGTAAACAGTGGTAACCTACTTTATGTTTTTATTTTCTTTTGAGTGTTTAACGAATATAGCGTTGTATGTTTTTTTGAGCCATTTAAGACAGCCTAATATATTGCTGTCTGTAGTTTTAGTGCTTATTATTGAAGAGTTTATGCTTTTGATTA
>JAEIGA010014683.1_pt1 | contig 11918 bp, 5 predicted proteins | sample 9270691 | NCBI WGS metagenome assembly JAEIGA01 (sample SAMN17057246, study PRJNA624740) | gut metagenome | biome: biome; isolation source: fecal sample | host: Bos grunniens | place: China: Xizang | collected 2019
ATCAACGAGCAGTTGAAGGATATCCGCTCGGAGTTGAATATCTCGGTATTCGGCAAGGATAAACCAGCACCAAAGGCGTTCAACCCAGTGGTGGATGCTACCCCTGCCGAGGTCGAGGCGTTGCTCGATAAGGCTGTTGCAGCTGCCGAGAAGGAGGATTTCGAGGCGTTGCTCGACGCAGCGCAGAAGATCGAGGCATACTTTGGCTTCCCAGCTCCTAACAAGCTCGTTCAGGAGGCGGAGATTCCAGGTGGTATGTACTCGAATATGGTGGCACAGTTGCAGGCGTTGAAGGCCGAGGATATCTTGCCAAAGGCTATGGAGTTGATTCCAGAGGTGCGCCTTTCGGCTGGTCTTCCACCGCTCGTAACCCCTACATCGCAGATTGTGGGCGCACAGGCCGTGAACTGCGCTCTCGACTTGAAGGCTGGTCGTGATAAGTACACCACAAAGAACAACCAGTTCGTGAACCTCGTGAAGGGCGAGTACGGAACTACTCCAGTGAAGATCGATCCAGAGTTCCGCTTCAAGATTTGCGGCGTTCGTGAGGAGAGCAACTACGATATCTCGAAGTATCAGACCCAGCCAAACCCAGAGTTGCCAGAGGCAGGTGGCGTGAAGTTGGCCGAGAACGAGAAGGAGCAGTTGTTGCTCGAGTTGTTCCCACTTGTGGCTAAACCATACCTCACTGGCGTTAAGGTTAAGGCCTATCAGGCAAAGGCTGCGGCCGAGGCTCCAGCGAAGGAGGAGGCTGCACCAGCCGAGACAAAGGTTCAGCCAATTACGGGTCACACCATCGTAGCTCCACTCCCAGGCAAGGTTATCGAGCTGAAGGTTAAGGTGGGCGATGCGGTAGCCGTAGGTCAGGAGGTTGCTCTGTTGGAGGCTATGAAGATGGAGAACTCGATCACCTCGGATGCTGCAGGATATGTCAAGCAGATTTTGGTTGTTGCTGGCGAGAGCGTTGCTACCAATGCCGTGCTTATCGAGTTGTGCGATGCCCCTCTGAAGCAGGAGGCTCCAGCTGCACCGAAGGCTGTTGTCGGCAATAAGGTTGTTGCTCCGCTCCCAGGCCGAGTTATCTCGTTGAAGGTGAAGGAGGGTGACACAGTGAAGGCTGGCGACGAGGTCGTTGTGTTGGAGGCAATGAAGATGGAGAACTCTATCACCTCGGACTTTTCGGGTACTGTTCAGCAGGTTGCCGTTGCCGAGGGTGACAATGTCGCTACCGACGCAGTTTTGTTGATTATCGGATAATTCGCAACTAATTTAGTACTAATAAAATTAGCTAATGGCCAGTCAGTGGCCATTAGCTAATGACCTAAAAACTTAAACTTATGGGATTTTTGAAGGAATTTAAGGCGTTTGCACTCAAGGGTAATGTGATGGATATGGCTGTCGGTGTTATCATTGGTGGTGCATTTGGTAAAATTGTGACATCGCTTGTGAACGACATCCTGATGCCACCTATCGGTATGCTCTTGGGCAATGTCGATTTCAAGGATTTGAAGATTAACCTTGCAGCATTGAAGGATGCCGCAGTGTCGGTCGTAAACGAGGGCGCAGTACCATCGGAACCAGTCTATTGGAACTATGGCGCATTCATCCAGCAGATTGTAGACTTTGCGATTCTCGCATTCTGTGTATTCTTGTTGGTTAAGTTCGTGGCACGCCTCTCGAACTTGAAGAAGAAGGAGGAAGAGGCACCAGCCCCTGCCCCAGAACCAACCCCAGCGCCAGAGCCAGCCCCAACCAAGGAGGAACTCCTCTTGACCGAGATTCGTGACCTGCTGAAGGAGAAGAAGTAGGAGAGGATATACGCCAATGATGCAAAAGCGTTGCTTTGGGCATCATTATCCTAATAACAAAACAGAGCCTTACGGCTCTGTTTTGTTGTGTTATTGTCATCATTACCTCATTACCCATATTCGATATCACGCCTCTCAAATCCACACCTCCTGCGCTGTTATTCTTGTGCGGTGTCGGCTTGGAGGGTGAGGACTATTGGCTGATCGTTTATGACCCATTGGTACATCATTTCGAGGTCTACCTTGCGTGGCTCTCCGTCCACCTCGTAGTTGAGATTATAGGTGATATTATTGCCCTTCGCATCCTGTACGGTGTAGTAGAAGTCGATAGGGTCATCTGTCCAGGTATAGGTGTACTCTTCTCGAAGGTTAAGTTCGAATTTGCCATCCTCATAGATTGTTGCTACGCCAATGCGTGCGCCAGTACGCAATCGGACAAAGGCCACAAAGGAGTTATGTGGCACAGGGAACTCTCCCTGCTCATTCTTGTAGTATATTTTGCCTCGGATATGCGAGGTCTCAACATTAAATGTCTTATCCCAAAAGACAATCGCATCCTTGTCGGTGGTAATCGTAATATCGCCACCTGCGGTGATTGATGTCTTCTTGAATGGCAGCAGCTTACGCTCTCCCGATTGGTCGATTGGTTGGTTTGTCGCCACCTTCTGTCCGAATTTATTAAATTCTATCTGTGCATCATCGACATTTGCGACCGTAAGGCCTGGGTCGCCATACTCACGCTCGTGTTCACGATGGCGGTCTACGGTGTAGATATACCTACCAGGAATTGACGGATGAGGGCGCAACTTGTCCTGATTGAGTTGCGATGGATTGTTTGCTGCATACCAGTGCTGCGGATAACGAGCATAGTCAATCTCGAGCATCGGAGCATCGATATATACCTCGAATGGATCGCCAAAGTTCTCTCCAAATGGGTGCACCGAGCAACCATCCGAGCCTCGGAAACTGGTTATGTCGAACAATATGTCAACTCGCTGACCAGGCTTATACTTGAGGTATACATCATCCACATTCTCGGGGGTCATAGCATTGCCCTGGTTACCCATCAACTTGTCGGTTGCAGGTATGAGCTCTGCATTCGCTCCATCGGCATCCGCAACTCTAACCTGTGCAGCAAAACGGTAAGGGCGATAGTGGCCGATATCAAAGATAATCGAGCGATACTCATTACCCTCGTAAGGTAATGTGTTGTAGTTGGTAATCGAACCATCTCTATTGCTTCTAAATACATTGGTGCTCAGTGTGTTGTTCGAAGCAATACGCACTACATCCTGGTTGTTTGTGCCGTTGGTCAGGAAGTAAATGTTGTATGTTCCATCCTCCTGAAGGCCATAGCGTTCGGGTGTAGTAGGCGGATTCTTATAGTCGTATGTTCTAAATGCCATAACACGACCATTGGAGCTCCATAGATCCTGAAGCACAAGGCTCACATCACCATCCCAGGCTATATTCTGAATCTCCTCATAATGGTCCTTGTGAGTATCATAATACCCCTTATAATCGCTCAAAACCTTGGTGTATATCAGAAACTCGTCCTTTCCGTTCTTATACCACTCTTCGCTATATAATGTTGGGGCGTGGTTTAGAGGCTTGTACGAGCCATCATCTTGACGCTCTTGCAGCATAAGAGTAAACATCAGAGGGTGGGCACGCTTTTGTGGTGCAAGCATATAGTATAGCGGAACATCATCCGCCTGCGGAATATCGTACTCGAGCAGATTGTCCACAACGATACGCCTATGCGACTTGTTCGCAGCTGTAAACATCACCTGCTTGGTGATAGTCTCGAAGAATGGCGCCTCGAGGTGTACTGCCTCGAGTTCATCCTCATTGTGCTGAAGAATAGACTTCATATGGAGGTGATGCTTGCCAGGGCCTGTTACTGTGTAGGCATACTTATAGTTGATACCCTCCCAGTCGGCACCAAAGTATCCCTCCTCGCCTTTGATATATACGGGCAGTCGTTGTCCCGACTCCGAGCGCACATCGAGGTGGTTGACAGAGACAAGCACGGTGAAAGGGTAGAGTGCCTCGGGGCAGGTCTCTGGAACGGTAAATACCAAGGTGACATACTCATCCGCCACACCAAACACCTGTGATGATATCCACGATGGCGTAAACTTCTGCGTACGGATGATATATATCGATATCTTTCGTTGCAACTGACCGTGCTTGATCAGAAGTGTACCCTCCTGTTGCTCATTGCCCTCGTACATAGGGAAGAGGCGCACCAACATCTCGCCCTCACCTGTCGATGTGTTGTAGGTATTGGTGATGTTGTCGTACGCAACATTATTGTCGAGCCAAGTGATGGTCGGCGCTGTTGAGTCGCCTCGCCCATTAACCGTGTATTTGTATGGTAACACAAGGTTGGTTCCGGCATACTCATCGCTACCAAGCACATAGGATGTCTGCTCCACCCAAAGTGTCTGCACACCATCCGAAATCTCGTTTACCCACTCATCGATAGAGATCCACGCATTGTTGGATGCCGGAGCAGATAGCGCCTCCTCGAAGCTGTTTCGTCCATAGGAGAGCATTCCCTCGATGTGGATGTCGTAGTGGTGGTTGCGGCGTAGCATAAAGTTGCTACCATCGCTATTTTGCAATACCACACGGTAGTACTTGTCGTTATCCTCCGAGTGAACATCTCCTGGGGCGTGGCCTCGAATGATGACACTAACAAGTTTATCACCCGAGTTTACGGTTTCGAAGATATAATCTTCAGGCTTTGTGTTGATCTCCGTAATGTCAGACATAAATGCCTGATTATTAGGCAGCGTCACAAACTCATCGGTAGTCTCCCAGTCGTTAACTATGTCGAAATGGCGGTTAGGGTGGTGGGGTGCTACAGTACCAAATGCTGGGATATTAACCGTACGGAAGCCCGTAACATGGAAGTGCTCGGTATCCCAATTGTTGATGGTTACCATAGCCTGATTTCTAATCAACTTAATACCATTATACTTCGTTGTTCCGATGGTATAAGATAGGTCTCGAAGCTGCTCGCTGATACTCTTATCGTTTGATGTATCCATCTGGAAACGAGACCAATACACAAGCATTCCCGAACCTCCTTCCATATTTGCAATCACCATACTCTCGGTCTGACCTGGGAACTGCGACTCGTCGTAGAGACCCTCGCTATGGTTACCAATGAAGTGGATAATATGGGTATGATTAGGGATTACCGCAGTAAAGCGTCCGCTATCCACCGAGTCGGTCTTAAGTTGCGCATCTTCGGAGCTGATATAGAGGCCATACTCGTTAAAGCAGAAGAGCGTCATATTGTTGAGTGTAAGACCATCGGGGTCTACGGCTCGTGTATTCACACCTCTCATATCCGTAATGTTGGCCGTAAACTCGACATAGGTATACCCCTCGGGCACCTCGACATTGGGTTGCTCGGGAAGGAGCTCCTCGATAGGGTCACTCTGACAGGATAGAGCGATAAGGAGTAGACTAATATGTATTAGGTATAGTATCTTTTTCATCGTAAATCGGATTGTTAATAGGCATCTCTTACGCATCGAATAGCAACATCGCTAACACTCCACTTATCGGCAGCCTCTTTGACACTGCTGGTATTCTTGGGGTTAAACACAGGGCCACTGGCACTCATATAGTAACCACCATTGAGCAAGAAGTCGATAGCATCGGCATCCACGCCATCGCCGCCCTGCAACTCCATAATAATCTTCAACTCTGCCTCGGTAGGTAAACGCCAGTTGTCGTATACCTTGCCTGCGGTCTTTCCGTCGTCGTTGACATCGTCGACCTCGACATAGTTCTTGCAGTGGTCGGCAAATACAACAAGCTTCTGGCGAGAGTTCAGACTGCTCAAGTTACTATAAGTCGACAACACCGCACCCAAACGAGAGGCGATGACAAACGATGGAGAGACGAGTTTAGCATTGTTATCGTCACCCGCCGTAAAGCCATCCTCGTCGAGGTTAGGTCGAGCAAGAATATAGTCGCCCGAGGTTGCCATCATACGCACATGGTAGTTACGCACATTGTGTGTCTCGCACGATGATGTACTCTTGCTCCAGCGTCTACTTCTGTAGGAGAAATAGTAGTAGTTAATGTCATATCTCTTGCCATCTCTATTGAGATTACCACGCACCTTTGAGCAGGTCCAGCCGTGGTTGTTCGATGAGGCAGCACTTGAGTAGGTATATTTGACCTTCTTGGTGTTGAGATCCACATTGTCGATGGTGTAGATACTCACAATGTGGTCACCATCATACTGATAAGTTGTCGGCAAGTCGCCCGAAGTGGGCGAAGTGGTCACATTGTCCCTAAATGAATGACCATCGGTTGTGCGATAGAAGTAGTCATCACGATAGGAGTACCAAGGCAGACCGTTGGTGATGTAGATGAGCGGATACTGCTCAATATCTATAATTTCGGTCATCCCCTGTTCGTTGGTCACCTTGATCTGGAAATAGCGGATGGTGTTGTTGGTTGGGATGTCGCTATGTACGGCAATATTTCCCGACATAGCCGTTGGATCAACACTACCATATATATTATTGGTTGCGTTGCTTGCGAGGCTGACCTTCTTGCTATACTTATCGTAATAGTAGGCACTGCCCGAGACATACGAAACCGTTACAGGAGACGAGGATGAGAAGTAGAGCTCATTCAGCGACTCCGCAGTATTGTACATTATCAGCTTATTCTTATTAACCTTGAGATACTGCACCATACTCTCTCCATTAACAGGTATATCGGTGACTTGCCAAGGAGTTGTAAAGTATTGAAGATCCTTGATCTCTTCGGGCGCAGTATAGTCCTCGGCACCAGGGGCGTTGAGGGTAACTCGTAGGTCGTAGAGTGTATTTCGTTTAATAAGGTGAGTTGAGCCTCCCGCCTCGTTCTTACTGATGGAGAGCTGATAGTAGTTGTGAACATACTCAATAGGTGCGCTATTCGGGCTCTCTTGGTAGATGATAGGCAACATCACAACCAACGAAGTTCCCTTATAGAAGACCTCGGCACTCTCCCAAGTGTGCGAGTAGCAGTAGGCCGTAATTTGCAACATATAGCCACCCGAGCCATTGTCAAGGAGTTGGAAATATGGACTTTGCGAGATTGTTGGCGATGTCCAGTATGGTCGAGTATCACCCTCGGTAAGAGGATAGCCACCCTCGGCCGTAAGCGTGGTGCGAATAGGCATATTGCGCAGGAGATAACCCTGCGACTGCGCCATAAGTTCGGGGGTAAAAGAGACCTTGTCGCCAGGCTTTATCGTAACTATAATCTTCGCAGCAGCACGGCGTAGCGTAACCTTGAGAGCCACATTCTCGGTAGTGCCATCATTGATAACAATAGCGCTGCCTTGTGTAGGCTCCTTAACTCCCATATATGCCACTCCATCCATCAGGAACATATTCGGGTACTCGAAGTCTGGGTTACCAAAGTTGATGCCCGAGAGGTGGATGTTGCGGTTTGTTTGGTCGAGTTTCAGGAATTTCTCGTGGTCAATGAGCTTGCCCGATTGGTAGTAGGCACTCTCCTCGATATCGCTATTTGCTATTACATAGACCTTATATGTCGCACCCTCCTCAAAATTCTGCTTGGTGCGCTTGATGGTGGTGACACCATCGGGTGTGTCGGTGACGCTAATGCGCTCGTGGTAGAAGCCATCATATGTTGCACCTTCGTTCGAAACCTTGTAGATGACAACATCCAAGTGGCTGAGGAAAGACTCACACTCGTTATCCTCGATTGTGCTACGAGAGGTACCCTGTGGCGCAAAATGCAACTTTATATAGTCATCGCTATCGGGCAGTTGTGGCATATCAATAGGTGCTTGGCAACCAACGATGCCGAGCAGTGTTGTAAGTATTACCACTATATATTTATATATACTCTTCATAACAATTCCTTCTTACTACGACTCTACCGAGGCATCGTGAACCTGTGCGATGTGCTTAATCTCGATAATCTTTGGATTATCGCCACTATTAGGCCAACGGATGGCATCGTACTCGCCATTGACGAATAGGTTGATATATTGGTCTGTCCACCTCTGATAGTAGGAGATACCCAATGGTATGGTTGTCGCATCGGCTCCATCGCCACTCAATGGGAATACCACAATCTTGAACCACTCATTGCCTCCGCACGAGGAGAGGTTGCCTTGCAGATCCGATGCTCCCGAGTCGAAGAGCAGTTTGCCGTCATCTGTGCCACCCTTCTTGTATACTCGGATTTGGTAGTTCTCCTTCGAGCCCATAAAGCCTGGCTTCCACTGCACATCCAAAGGTGCTGTGATGCGGAAGTATCCCACGAAGGCTCCCACCTCGAGGTTGTTTGCACCTCCGAAGTACATTTTAGGCTCACTCGTGATGATGTAGTTGCTCTGCTTATCGGGTGTAATCTCGAGGTATTCTGCCGGTACTATAGGGTTGACATAGGTAGGGTAGGAGATGTCGTGCTCCTCGTAATCGTTGCCCGTGCCCCAGTCCTCGGCATCCCAATCGGCCACCTTATACTCAAGCGTAAGGTTGTCGCCCAATATGGAGCGTATCGAAAAACGGTAGATATGGTTGCGAACAATATTGTAGTCGGAACCCTCCACAACCTTACCATTGCTATACTCCACAAACGATATAACATCATCGAATATCTTCTCCTGGCCGCCATGGGTCATTACAAGGCTAATCTTATTGCGCTCGCCTGGATAGTCCTGGTTGTTGTACTCGGGCATATATACATAGTAGCTACCCGTCTCCTCATCCTCGATAAGAGGAAGGTTGATCGCTGCGTGACGATATACATGGATAGCCTTCTCGCAATCGACCTGCTTGGTATTCGCGAAACGATGCCAATCGTAAGGTGCTACATATCCCTCGACATTGTAGTATTTCATCATCGCCGAGTTTATCTTCGTACCCTTTGCCTTCAAGTCATCCGACAAAAGCACCTCAATCTTTGCCGCAGAACGCAATAACCATAGCGGCTCAGGAATAGTATAGTTTGCCTCGTTGAGTATCGGTGTCAAATCGACGGTCGTAACGCCCCACATCGGAATTGCACTCTCCTCGTTGCGTGGGTCGAGATGCTGGTAGTGGTAGAGTACCAGCTCCTCATCCAATGCGTTCAGTGGTGCATTCACGATTGAGTGGAACTTATAGTAAGGTGATGCCGGATCGAACACGAAGCCATCAGGGAGCTTTCCCGTGAACATAAACTCGGTCTGCTCGGCATTGGTTGGCCATATACTGAGTCGCTCCACCTCACCGATTATGGTATTATCCGTATCGGTCATCTTCACACGCAATGTACCAGGCTGGATATAGTGGTCGAATGGGACTTTACGATCGGTTTCGTCGCACTCCACACGAGTAGTTGAGTGGTCGAAGCCAATGGTGAACGATATGGTGCGCTCGCCCTCCAGCACAATCGGAGTCATATCCACGGTACACCTCTCGGTATCGAACACGCACGATACCGACAGTATGCCGCAGAGGAGCACTACTATATATTTCACCAAATTCTTCACCTATTATATATTATATATAAGTATCTGTTATCTCACGGAGCTCACCTCCGCATCGTTGAACACCACACGCCACGAGTTGATAAGTATCATCGAACTTACCCACTCGCCCTCGTCGAGGAAGAAGGTCATCGAGTATTCGTCTTGGCGGTCGAGATACTCCTGATCGCCCATACCTGCGCGATAGTTACCCTTCACCAAGAGGGCATAGTCGGCAAGTGGAATGCGGAATACCTCCTCGCCCGACTCGGTGTTCTTGACGCTGAGCACAGGCGACTGCTCGGCACTCATACGGCCTATGGTAAGCTCGGCGAGTACCGCATTTATGGCTGTAGCACGTGTCGAGCCCTCGGTATTGATGTAGAGGCTCTCGGTGCTCCAAGGTTTGTATCGTATCACCTCGTCGTCGAGGCGGTTGTTGTCGTAGTTGTAAAGACCATTCTGGTCGGTAATCTCGAATGCAAACTGGTCGCTACTCATCTTGTGGCCCGACATCTCGTGCAGGAGTATGCGTATCACGTTTGTATTCTTCACGAGCGACATTGTTTCGGTGTATGTTCCTGGCTCGTCTATAACATCGAGCGTGAGCATACCGTGGAAAAGTGGCTTCAGGTCGCTTGCCTGCACACCCTCTGCGCGGTGCATTCGCACCTTCATCTCCGAGAGTGTCGTAGAGCCGATATTTGCCTCACCAAGCAGATCGAACGACTCCTCATTCATCAGACCGCTCCACGAGAGTAGGGTATAGTGGCCAGGTGTGAGTTCGAGCTTAATCTCGAAGTTCTCCTTGCTGAGCGCCTCTTTGTCGGTGGTAACAATGGCATCGACGAGTGTTTCGTTCTCGTCGAATACGTAGAGCGCAACGGAGTTCACCTCGTTAGCGAATGCATTTGCAAACTTTATGTTGTAGTCATACTTGAATCGTATGTTGTAGTAGATACCGCAATCACCCTCGTAGTCGAATATCAGTGTTCGAGTACACGAGGTCGAAAGTGCCACTATCGCCACCATCGATAGTGCCATTATCCATCGTCCAAAATTTCGCGCTCTTTTCATTATTATTGTTTAGTTTTGTTTTTGAAAGGGGTCGTCAGGTCTGGCGACCCCTTGATATATCTCTGTTTATAAAGTCTTAGTTACCTGGCTGAATATCAACCTCCTGATTAACCAATCTCCAAGAGAGGATGTTGATCTTAGCCGAAACATAGGTATTCTGCTCTGGAGTCTCTGGATACTCAAGAAATGCGTTACCAATGTAGACAGGGCTACCATAACCATTGATAGAGTTGATAGTGATATTGTAAGCGTGGTTACGAACAATACCGAACTCTGCAGCCGAATACTTCTGACCAAGGTGCTTGATATCTACATAGTAGAATGTCTCACCATTAGTGTAGAGAACTGCCGACGGAACACTCTTAAGTGCAGCGTTCATTGCGTTGATGCTATTTGAATCAGTATTGATATTATCTGCTACCGGCTTGAACTCACCATTCACAAGCTTATACCAATTCTTATCATCACCCTCACTCGAAAGCTGGAAGTAAACCTCGTTAGCCAGCACACCATCAGGAGCGCCAGCGGTGCCACCTGCTACGCACTGCAAATCCTCTGGAGCAATAGATGCATAGTCATTACCAGATTTTGCATAGTAGGTATTCTTCAATGTGTTTGCTACAGCAATACGCACTGATTTTGCGCGCTCAGACTCATTATTCACCTCATCGATAGACTCAACATTGTTCCATACGGCAATCTCAAGAGGCTTACCCTCTCCATTTACCAACTGAGCCTTGATAACAACCTTGGTGTTATCAGTAGTGGTGTTTTCGCCAATGTAAGCAGTTGTACCAGCAGCACGAGATGAGCTGAAAATTTCATCGCTATCCGGAGCCGGCAACGACGCTGCCCAAAAGCTGCGATACCAAGGAGCCTCGTTCCAAGCGAAACCGATCTCGTCGATTGTCCAACCAGCGTTGATATTTTTGAGAAGCTTCGACTCAGTGTTATCACAATAGAGATCCCAACCAAGAATCTTCGCATAAGCGCCACCTTTTACAGTTGTGCTACCGCTAAGAGGCGTATAATCTACCTGCCTACTCAAGTCATATTGCGCATTAGCATTTACAGTAACCTTTGCCGCTACACGCTCAACATAGATTGTTACAGGATGCGCTTCCGCTGCGGTTTGATCGCTCTGGATATTGTCGATAGTGAGTGGGGTAGCATATACCTCGGTTGTGCCCTGAGCATATACTGCATTGCTCATAATGAAACAGTCAGAAGCAGCAGAAGAGCCATAAAGACCAACAACCGCATTCTTAAGCTCCTGCAATGTGTAAGCCTTTGTTGGCTCTGGGTTCCAGTTGAGCACCGCTACAATCTGGCTTGGATACTGACCCTTGTAGGTCTGGAGCAAGAGAACAGGCTTCGACGAATCGGAAATATCGTCGTCATTTTTGTTATCATCAGAAAAATCGATATCTGCAACGTGCAAGTGGTTTACGCCACCGCCTGGCTTTATAGCCGGATTGCCGGTTACATTGCCGGTTACATTATTGCCGGTTACATTGAAAGCG
>JAEIGA010014684.1_pt1 | contig 11918 bp, 11 predicted proteins | sample 9270691 | NCBI WGS metagenome assembly JAEIGA01 (sample SAMN17057246, study PRJNA624740) | gut metagenome | biome: biome; isolation source: fecal sample | host: Bos grunniens | place: China: Xizang | collected 2019
ATGTGCCTTGTAATCCACCCCTGCACACTTTCAACTGCCCTGAGATGAAGATCATAGAAATGCTGTTGCTCGGGATCTGTGTTGATATTCTTCCAATAGAGTATCTTCTCCTTGATTCCGCCCCAACCCAACTTGAGACCCATTGCATAATCGGGAGCAAAATGAGCATCGTCACCGATTCCACAGATTATATCATATTTACGGATATTCTCCTTCAGATGGTCGTAAGGATAGTCAGGATTCCACTTGTTAGGACGCATCTTTGACATGAAGTACATCCATCTTCCCGCAAACGCATCATCTGCATCTATATAGGTAGGATGCACATCCATCAAAGAGCAGAAGTTATCTGCCCATGCGTCAAATCCATAAAAAGAGCCATCCTCATGATCAGGCTTAATGCTCCAGAGTCCCTTCGGAGGAACAACCCTGCCATAATCATCTTCATCAAGAAGTCCCTCAACCTTGATTTTCTCCTCTGTCTGCTGAAGTTTACGCAGTCTGAGGCGCATCAGACGCTCATCATAATTACTTTTCATATTCAGAATCCGTGTTTATTCAAAATTTGACGAAGTTCATCCAATCTTGCCCGATCCAGATCTATAGCATCCGCCATCGGGTTCTGCATTCCAAGGTCTGCATACTTGCCGAATCCCAGAGTATGAAATCCCAGAAGTTCATACTTGAGCTTTCCTCCGAGGGAGGCCAACACACTGCACATTCTGGAAATCTCATCTTCCGAATCATTAACTCCGGGAACAACAGGAGTTCTAACCAGAATCTCCGCACCGCACTCTACAAGACTTCTTATATTATTTATAATATAGGTATCATCCACCCTCTTCAGGTCACACATCCACAGATCCACATACGGTACCGCCTGTCTCAAAATATCCCAAGATTGCGAAAGATTAGTCTCTACTGCGGTATGCAGCCCCATCTCGGAACACCTCCTGAGAAGCTCAACCGTAAACTCATGCTGAAGGAAAGGCTCTCCTCCCGATATAGTGACACCACCGGACGATGTTTCATAAAAGATCCTATCCTTAAGAAGTTCTTCCAAGGCATCATCCACAGATATTTCCTTGCCAATGATATTCAATGCACCATGAAGGCACGCTGTTTCACACTTTCCGCAAGATATACATAACCCGCGATCTACCACCAATCCACCATCCCCAACAGCTAACGCTCCTTCCGGACAATGCTGCACGCACGATCCGCAAGAAACGCATTTTGAAGAAATATGCTGTAGCTGAGAAGCAGACTTAAGCGTCTCAGGATTATGACACCACGGACAACGGAAATTACACCCCTTGAGAAAAAGAGTGGAACGTATCCCAGGACCATCATGCAGCGACATTCTCTGGATCGTTGTAATCTTTGCCTTCATGTATGCATTATACTTTCGGCAAAGATATTAAGTAATATCTGATATTCAAATTTATAACAAGAAAGTGAGCGATCTTGCCGACAAATCGGAAAAACCGCCCACTCATATAATATTTATTACTATTATTCTCTTATTATTATCTGCCCATCCCTGACATCCACAAGAATTTCAGAATCACGGTGCACATGCCCGTCAAGAATCGACTTTGCAAGAAGATTCACCAGTTCTTTCTGCATCAGACGCTTGATCGGACGCGCACCATACGCAGGCTCATAGCCTTTTGTGCTCATATAATCCTCGAATTCCTGAGAGAAGGATATCCGGACGCCATTTTCAGCAAGTTTCTCCTGAAGATCCGAAATCTGCATCCTTAGTATATCACGGATATCGGTCTGCGAGAGAGGCTCGAACATTATCACCTCATCTATTCTGTTGAGGAATTCCGGGCGTACCGTCCTCTTCAGCACTTCCATCACCTCCTCACGGCAGTCCGCCAGAAGTCTTGTTCGTGAAGACTCCTCAACCCGGCCTTCAGTCTCGCTCGGAATGGCACACAGCTTCTCCATATAGGACTGAATGATGTCGGCTCCGACATTGGAAGTCATAATGAGGATTGTATTCTTGAAATCCACAGTACGTCCCTTATTGTCTGTAAGACGGCCGTCATCAAGCACCTGCAGAAGAATATTGAACACATCCGGATGAGCCTTCTCGATCTCGTCAAGAAGGATTACTGAATAAGGTTTTCTCCTGACAGCCTCAGTAAGCTGGCCACCCTCATCATATCCGACATATCCCGGAGGCGCGCCCACTAGACGGCTGACAGAATGACGTTCCTGATACTCGCTCATGTCGATTCTTGTCATCATGTTCTCATCGTTGAACAGGAATTCAGCCAAAGCCTTAGCAAGCTCCGTCTTGCCGACACCTGTAGTTCCCATAAACAGGAAAGACCCTATCGGTCGCTTTTCATTCTGAAGTCCCGCACGCGATCTGCGCACAGCGTCCGAGACGGCCTCTCTGGCATCATCCTGCCCCACAACTCTCTTATGCAGAGCATCTTCCATCCTCAGCAGCTTCTCCCTTTCGCTTTCAAGCATCCTCTTGACAGGAATGCCCGTCCACTTTGCCACAACCTCAGCAATATCCTCAGGTGTAACCGCCTCGGTTATTATCGGATCCGTGATCGACTGCTGCTTTTCCAGCAGTTCCTCGATCAGTTTCTGCGATTCCGCCATCTTGCCATAACGGATTTCCGCAACCTTTCCATAATCACCAGCCCTTTCGGCATTATGAGCCTCTATCCTGTAATCCTCTATCCTCTGCCTTGCCGACTGCAGTTCAGAAAGAATCTTCTTCTCTTCATTCCATCTCTTCCTCAATTCATCCCTCTGCTGCGACAATTCCTTCAGTTCCGACTTTATCTTATCTGTCTTAAGAGACGCACCTTCCCTTTTCACAGCCTCCTTCTCAATCTCAAGCTGACGTATACGGCTGTCCAGTTCAGCAATCGGTTCCGGAACCGAATTCATCTCAAGACGAAGCTTTGAAGCAGCCTCATCAACGAGATCGATCGCCTTGTCCGGCAGGAATCTGTTGGTTATATATCTATGAGACAGCTCGACAGCCGCAATGAGAGCATCATCCTCGATGCGCACCTTGTGATGATTCTCATATCTCTCTTTAAGACCTCTCATTATCGAAACCGAAGCCGCAGGCGAAGGTTCCTCCACCATGACCATCTGGAAACGGCGCTCAAGAGCCTTGTCTGCCTCAAAATATTTCTGATACTCATCCAACGTCGTAGAACCGATCGTCCTGAGCTCACCTCGCGCAAGAGCCGGCTTAAGGATGTTGGATGCATCCATGGCACCGGAAGAACGGCCGGCCCCGACCAGAGTATGGATCTCATCGATGAACAGTATGACTTCTCCCTCGCTGTCCACAACCTCCTTGACCACGCCTTTGAGACGCTCTTCAAACTCTCCCTGATACTTCGCTCCCGCAATCAATGCTCCCAGATCAAGGGAATAGATCTTCCTGCTCTTGAGATTTTCCGGCACCTCACCGTCCACAATCTTCTGAGCTATTCCTTCCGATATGGCTGTCTTTCCGACTCCCGGTTCTCCTACAAGAATCGGATTGTTCTTTGTCCTCCTGCTCAGAATCTGCAGGACCCTGCGGATTTCTTCGTCTCTTCCTATTACCGGATCCAGTTTACCCTGCGCTGCCCTTTCATTGAGATTGACAGCAAATCTGCCAAGATTTTCAAACCTGTTTTCTGCCATTTGTCTTTCCTCCATCAATTATTACAAACCTCGGAGCAAGACCAGAGCAGTCCATGGCATATAAATACACACCTATAGCCGTCCGCTCCAAGGAACAGACGGCTATCAGTCAAATTATATTCCAAAGGCCTTATACTGACAAAATGTCAGCAGGCTGAAGATTTCAATTACTCAGCTGGTGTCTCAGCAGGAACCTCAGCCTCAGTTGAAGGTGCGGCAGCCGGGAACTCAGGTGCAGGAGCAGCCATCTCGATCTTCTCAGTGAAGTCAACCTGCTCTGTTCTGCTGTTGAGTGCGAAAACATTGATAAGGATAGCGACAACGCCCACGAAAGTCACGAGACCCCAAGTAATCTTCTCAAGAATGTCTGTTGTCTGGCGAACACCGAAAGTCTGGTTACCTGCTACGAAGTTGCTTGCAAGTCCGCCGCCCTTTCCGTTCTGGAGCAACACAATAAGTGTAAGAAGACCGCTGGCAATAAGCACAAGCACTGTCAAGATTGTAAATAGTACGTTCATAGTATACTAACTGTTAATTTCTTCAATTTTTCGAATAAGGGTTGCAAAGTAAGCACTTTTTTCTGGATATGCCAAAATTAGTTTTGAATATATCTCTTTTGCCTGCTCGAAATACCCCTGCTCTGCATAAATCTGAGCCAATGTCTCGGTATACAGATCAAATGATGCGGACTGCTCGGCATCTGCAGCCGGGCGTTCGCTTTTAGCTTTTGCGGCATAACGGGAGAACACATGGTCATCAGTACGGCGCACTCTGTCATATGCTTCCTGAGAAAAGTAATCTCCACCGACGACGACAACCTTTCTTTCGTATGCAGCCGGATTTACGTCCGGCGATTCCGGCTCTGCCTTATCCTCTGTCATATATGACTTGAGGACTGATTCAATGTCAGCGTCCTTCAAATCCTTCTGCATCGACTTCCTCCTTATCTCAGCCAACTTGCCACGGGAAACGACATACATAGCCGTATCCGCAAACTGCGCATCGCTCCATCCTTCGCCAAGATGGCTCATCCTCTCGCAAAGCTCGGTTCTGGCCGCACCGAACCACGGGTAGAGGTTGACAACTCCCACCAGCTCTTCAAGATTAAGCTTCTTCAGGTCAATATGATTTTCCATAGACTACCAGTTCGCTACCGTTCCGTTGAAGATATCTTCACAAAGCTTCTCCACGATTTCTTCGCACAATGTAGCCTCCACAGCATCGAGCTGCTGCATTGCATCAAAGTCGGCAAAAGCAGAAAAAGATTTGTCATCCTGATTTTCCTCCGGGTACTTCCTGTTGATGAAAGTGACCTTGACGGTAACTGTAAGACGGTTCTGCGCAGCCTGCTCCGACGCATTGATGGCTGTCGCCTTCACATCATATCCCGTCACTGCTCCTATTATCTCAAGATCGCCCTCTGCGTCCACGAGTTCAAGCCTGGTCAGACGGATAAACTTTTCCTGAAGCGCTTCAGTAATCTGATTACTGAGGGAAGGATTCACCTTCAGGGCCTTATATTCGAAATACGGAATCGTCACAGTCTTGACATCCGGCTGAATGGAAGTACCTGTGAATGAATATATTCCACACGATTGCACTATGAAGGCAGTGGCCACGAGCGACAAAACGACTCCTAACGAAGCCAATATTTTTACATGTCCTTTCATCATCATTTATTCAAATTCTTTATCTTACGGTAAAGAGTCCTTTCCGATATCCCAAGCTCTGCGGCGGCTGCCTTTCTGTTGCCGCCATGCTTACGCAGAACCTTCTCGATCAGCTCCATATTGGCTGACTTCAACGAAAGGTCCGGCGTTTCTGTCTGATATTCCTGCTCCTCAGGATCCTCATCGACATCATTTCGCGAAGTCCAGTCCTGCTGGACATCCGCGTTGACCGGAATTTCAGGTGGTGCTATAGCCGGGCCGGAAGGAAGCGCAATACCTGCCTTGGCAATCACCTCCTTGAGATAATCCACATCCTGCTTCAGCTGGAAAAGCATCCTTATGACAGCCTCCCTTTCACCAGGGTTCTCCGAATCACCCCAAGACGACACTTTAGCAGGAAGAAGATTCGGTTCCTCCTTCGGAATGTACCTCGCAAGCGTATCAACATCGATCACACACTTGTCCGACATGCCGGAAAGACGCACAGACTCAAGAGCAGATATGGTCTCCGCCACATTCTTGAGCTGACGTATGTTGCCGGGCCAGCGGTATTTCCTGAGCAGAATGGCGGCATCCTCCGTCAAAGAGACCTTGCACACTCCGTATTTGGCAGAAAAGTCCGAAGCAAACTTCCTGAAAAGAGTGTTTATGTCGGCCGGACGCTCACGCAGAGCCGGCATTGATATGGAAACTGCATTGAGTCGATAATACAGATCCTCGCGGAACTTGCCTTTGGAGACCGCATGCATTAGATTCACATTGGTTGCCGCAACTACCCTGACATCTGTCTTCAGGACCTTCGAAGAACCCACGCGGATGAACTCACCGGACTGAAGCACCCTCAGAAGCTTGGCCTGGGATGCAAGCGGAAGCTCTGCAATCTCATCAAGAAAGATCGTGCCGCCATCGGCCTCTTCGAAATAGCCTCGCCTCATCTCATTCGCTCCGGTAAACGATCCCTTTTCATGTCCGAAGAGCTCAGAATCGATTGTTCCCTCAGGAATGGCACCGCAGTTTATTGCAAAATATTTTCCATTCCTGCGACGGCTGTTCTGATGGATGATTCTCGGAATATTCTCCTTGCCGACGCCGCTTTCTCCCGAAACCAACACCGTAATATCGGTAGGTGCTACGGATACAGCAATCTCCAGCGCCCTATTCAGCACCGGATCATTGCCGATAATATCGAACTTATTCTTAAGACTCTGTAATTCCTGATTTGTCATGACGGCACAAAGTTAAGAAAAGGATGGAAAATATGAAAATATAGATTATCTTTGCACGGAATAGGCGCTTCAACGAAGCGACACCGGATAAAGCACAATATATAAACCAATTAACTAAATAAAAAACAATGAAGAAAGGTATCAAATTTTTGTCAGCAGCCATCCTCGGACTTGCAGCTGTAGCTTGCGGTTCCCCAGAAAAGATGGCAGACATGGCTGAGAACGTAACCGTAAAATGCGAGCCAGCTGTCCTCGAAGTAATCGGCGGAGAGATCAACGCTGAAGTCGCTGTTACTTATCCAGCAGACTATTTCCATCCAAAGGCTATCCTCGAGGTTACTCCAGTGATCGTTTACGAAGGTGGAGAGGCTAAGATGGAGCCGTTCATGTTCCAGGGCGAGAAGGTTCAGGACAACTATCAGGTAGTTCCGGTAGACGGCGCAACCATCACTAAGAAGGTAAACTTCCAGTATGTACCAGGCATGGAGAAGTGCTACCTCGAGCTCCGCGGTACTGTAAAGTACAAGAACAAGGCTACAGACATGCCTACAAAGAAGGTTGCCGACGGTGCCAACACAACTTACATGCTTGTATGCAAGAAGGGTAAGCTCGATCTTAAGGCAGACAACTACCAGGAGATCATCAAGCAGACTGCAGAGGGTCAGATCCTTTACTCAATCAACAGCTCTACTGTAAGAAACAAGGAGCTCAGATCACAGTCTATCAAGGATTTCCAGGCAGCTATCGACGAGATCAAGGCTAACGAGCGCAAGAACCTCGTAAGCACTGACGTGATCGCTTACGCTTCACCAGACGGAAAGGAAGACCAGAACGCAAAGCTTTCTGACAACAGATCAAAGTCTGCAGAGAAGGCATTCGGAAAGGTTACAAAGAAGCATCCTGTCGAGGGTCCTGTAAACGTATCATGCATCGCTGAGGACTGGGAAGGTTTCCAGGAGCTCGTTGCGGCATCTGACCTTGAGGACAAGGAGCTTATCATCCGCGTTCTTTCAATGTACAGCGATCCTGCTGTCCGCGAGAAGGAGATCAAGAACATGTCAGCAGTTTACTCAACTCTTGCAAAGGAGGTTCTTCCTGAGCTTCGTCGTGCAAGATTCATCGCTAACGTAGAGTACACCAACTACACAAGCGAGGAACTTCTTCAGCTCATCGAGGAGAACATCGACGTTCTCGACGAGACTGCTATCCTCCGTGCCGCTACTCTCGTTAAGGATAACGACAAGAAGGTTGCCCTCTACAAGAAGGCTGCAGAGAAGTTCAACAGCAACGCCGCTCAGTACAATCTTGCTGTAACTTACCTCAAGATGGACAAGATGGCTGACGCTAAGGTTGCTCTTGCAAAGTGCGAGAAGGACGCTGACTGGAACAACGCTATGGGTGTTGTTGCTCTCCGCGAGAACAATATCGACGAGGCTTCAAAGTACTTCGCTGCTGCAGGCAATGCAACTGCTAAGGAGAACGCTGCTGTCATCTCTATCCTTAAGGGTGACTACAAGGCTGCCGCTGCTGCTCTTGCAAACGCAAAGGGTTACAACGCCGCTCTTGCTCAGCTCCTCGTAGGAAACTACGCACCAGCTGCCGCTTCTAAGTGCGAGTGCCCTCAGTCTGCATACCTCCGCGCTGTTGCCGCTGCACGTCAGGGTAACGCTGAGGCTGTGAAGACTAACCTCGAGGCTGCCAAGAAGTGCGAGAAGCTTGCTGAAAGAGCTGCTAAGGATGTAGAGTTCGCTCAGTACAGATAATCTGCATATCATATACGACAACAGGTGATCCATCAAGGGTCACCTGTTTTTTTATATGAGTGTTGAGTTTACTTGCGAAGGCTCCTGACGAGAAGATAGCATCGGTAGACCGCCCAGATGAAGATAAGGACATAACCGGCTGTCATAAGCTTAGAGTACTGACCTGCCTGACCCGATTTCAGGTGAATGATAAAAAACACAATGACAGCGATCGCTATCATCGCCATAAATACAGCATAGAGCACTTTGAATATTCTGTTTCCCATGGTCGATTGATTTTATGGCATAAAGGTAATAATTTTTGAGTTAGTGGTTAACATTTCATAAATTTGTCGATATCTATAAGAAAACTTTTTTATGATTACATACATTATTATAGCTATCTGTTCTGCCGCAGCCGCTGGAGCTGCTGTCTGGCTCGTTTCCCGTTCCATGTACAAGTCTCAGATGGAAGTGAAGGAACTTTCGTTGAGAAATGAATTTGATGCCCAGGTCCTGACACTGAAGAAGGAACTGGAGTCAGCAACTTTGCTGCATCAGAGCGAACTCAACGCCAGAACTGAGGTTCTGAAAAAGGAGAACGAAGCACTGAAAGAGATGTTCAGCAAGGAGAAGGAGAATGCACAGCAGATGTCTCGTCAGACCCAGGAGAACTACGAGAAGGCTTTGAAAGAAATGAAGGAAACTGTCGTGAACAGCATGACAGCCGAAACAGAGAAGCTCCTCAAGACCCGCGAAAAGGAACTCAAGGAAGGCAACCAGACCAATATGGACGGCATCCTTAAGCCTTTGAAAGAAAGCATCTCAGCAATGGAGAAGGCGATGAAGGACAATGCCGACAACCATCTCAAGAGCACCACGGAGCTGTCTGAGCAATTGAAGAATGCAGTCAAGGAAATGCAGGAGAAGACTTCCGATGTAGGCCGCAAGGCAGACACTCTCTCAGAAGCATTGACCGGCAAGCCTAAGGTTCAGGGTTGCTTCGGAGAGAACTTTCTTGATGCAATTCTTGCAGGTGAGGGTCTGCAGGAAGGTACACACTACACCCGCGAGGCCGCAAACGACGACCTGAGCCGTCCGGACTTCGTCTTCCATTTCAAGGACGGATACGAAGAAAAGGACCTTGTAGTCGACTCAAAGGTCTCTCTCACGGCATTCGTGGACTATATGAACACAACCACACCGGAAGACAAGGCCTCTGCCCTTGACAGACACCTTAAAAGTGTCCGCAAGCATATCGACGAACTCTCCAGAAAGGAATATGCAAAGAAGAGAGCAAAGTCATTCGCAGACTATGTGCTTATGTTCATGCCACGCGACATGGCTTTCAGAGTGGCTCTCGAGGCCGACCCTATGCTCTGGCAGGAAGCATATCAGAAGAATGTACTCATCGCGACAGAGCAGACCATCATGCCGTTCCTCAAGATTATACAGCTCACATGGAACAAGTTCCAGCAGGACACCAACACTCAGAAGATTACCATCGCCGCCCAGAATATGATCGACAGGGTCGGTGCATTCTACGACGCCTATATAGACCTTGGAAAGAAGCTCAAATCGGTAACCACCGCCTACAATTCCGGCGTTTCAAAACTTAAGGAAGGCGGCCAGAGCATCACCACTTCCGCCAAGCAGGTAATGGAGCTGGGAGTAAAGCGCAGCAAGGGAAAGGAATTCATCGTTCCGGACCAGATGATTGAAATCGAGTCTGACAACGAGTAAGCTATGGCAAAGAAGATCGAAAAGACAAACGCAGCCAGACTACTCGACAAGGCAGGCATCAACTATAGTCTTATTCCATACGAATTCGACGAAAACGACCTTGCGGCACAGCACGTTGCCGAGAGTCTTGGACAACCTATTGAGCAGGTGTTCAAGACGCTGGTTCTGCACGGAGACAGAACAGGTCACATAGTATGTGTGGTCCCCGGGGATTGTGAGGTGGATCTGAAGGCGCTTGCGAAAGCTTCAGGCAACAAGAAGGTCGAAATGATCGCCATGAAGGACCTTCTTTCCGTGACCGGATATATCCGCGGAGGATGTTCCCCAATCGGAATGAAGAAGAGGTTTCCTACCTATTTCCACTCGACGGCGCCTGAATTCGAGCACATTTACGTCAGTGCCGGTGTCCGTGGCCTCCAGCTGGAGATTTCTCCGTCAGACCTGATAGGTTTCGTAGGCGGCACCGTTGCGACTGTGGCATGCCGCGATTGATCTGACTCATACCTCACTTGCATCACCTTGAATTTCCTTGCTGTTCTCCACCTGCATATTTTTTGACAGGTCAAGAACAGCATATTTTGGCAAAGTTCTGAATATCAACATATTGTAAAAAGAAAATGTTCTCCACCTGCAGTTTTTTCAGCAGGTGGAGAACATTTATAAGGCAATACGGCCTAGAATCTCCAGGTCAGGTTCTTTTCGAAGCCGATGAAGCAGTTCAACACTGTGAGTTCCTCTGTCGGAACGGTCACCATTGCAGCCTTCCCAGCAGGGAAGATGTAAAGAGTGTTGCCGGCCTTCATCTTATAGGTTATATCCGAAACATTGGTGACCTCTATCTTCTTTTCGCTGATTCTGCGTATCTTGAGTGAGGCAGCAAGCATCTTTGAAAGATACTCCTCTGCACCTACAAGATTACCGAAGAACAAAGCAGCTGTCCTCTTTGCATCAAGAGCCTCACGGATGGCCTCTTCTGTCCTGTCTGTTGCAAAGACAAGAGTCATCGGGCGCATCGCACCTGAACCAAAATCACCTTCGACTGTGGCATGAATATCTGTATTCGCCATAGGAGCGATATTATACTGGGCAAACCAGTCGTAGGTCAAAGGATATGACTCCATATGGTTGCAGACCTCGTATGCATCAATCTTACCTTGCTTGAGAAGCTCTGCGTGGACATCATAGATGGTTGAATTGTTGTCTGGCCAGCCCGGATGGTTCCAGAGGATATAGCCTCCCTGAGCGCGTGCAATATCTATCGCCTGAAGCGGATCCTTTACCTCAAGGGCATTTGCATCAGTGATGAACAAGGCATTCATATGTCCCAGAGGCTTCTTACGTGTAAGTTCCGCACCCTTGATCACTATGATTCCATATTTTTCTGAAGCTTTCTTCGCAATGTTGAAAGACTCGTTATGATCAGCAATCACGGTTTCCTTATTTGGGCGGTATTCAATATGCTCAGTGATTGCAATCGCGTCAAGACCTTCCCTCCAGGCTTCCTGAACTCGTACAGTAGGCCATACAGAACCATCAGACAGAACCGTATGGATATGGAAGTCACATTTCAGAGTCTGATAACCGTCGAATCCCGGAATATTGATGTCATTCCTATAGCGGGCATTGTTGTGCTCGACAAACTTATGGACATGTTCATTTGAAAGCTGAGCCGCCGCCGACAACGGCAGGGCAAGCAGCAAAAGTGCAAGTATTCTCTTCATAGTCTTAGATTTTTGCAAATATTGCAAAATATTTCAAACCTGCATAGTACTATATCGCTGAAATTACATCTATTCTATGCAAGACTACTATTATGAAACCAACTTTTCTACATCAGATCCTTGTGACTGCAATTC
>JAEIGA010014685.1_pt1 | contig 11917 bp, 17 predicted proteins | sample 9270691 | NCBI WGS metagenome assembly JAEIGA01 (sample SAMN17057246, study PRJNA624740) | gut metagenome | biome: biome; isolation source: fecal sample | host: Bos grunniens | place: China: Xizang | collected 2019
ACAGCTTGAAAATGGAATAATTAACGAGTTTACCTTTGGCTCATTTAATAATTGCCATGATTTAAGAAACTTAATGGCACATGGTGCTTCCAGAGACATTAATATATCTGCTGAAACAATGCAAACTGCACAACTGTTTTTGAAGAGTATTAATCAACCATATGCAATAAACAATGGTAATCGCGTTATGCCGAATATAAGATCTGGTAATATACAAACACAAGCTCGTTTGGAAGTACAAGTTGGTGACTTTGTTATTATTATGAATAAAAATAAGGTTGGGATAATCACGCAAGCGAATTATAGAACTTCAATCGAAGTTGGCTCATTCTTCAAGGTTATTGAAATTACGAACAACAATGTAATTCTTGAAAGTTTAAACCATGGTACGATTTATGATTATAATCAACTTATGCTCGCCAGCAATCTAAATCTTAACGATGGTTTGTATGTTTTCAAAACAAATGTTCTTGGATTTACACCAAATAACAATAAACCAGTATATGTATTGGGTAGACCAGAGCTTAATAAACATATTAAAGACTCACCATTCATTCAATTTGAATATTCAATGGAATATCCTCCTTCTAATTTTGTGTACACGTGCAGATATAGCGATCTCGAAGTTAGACGAGTATCCGGAAAGGGTTATTTGGCACACAGTGATTGCTTTGATAAGTCAAAATCAAAACCTCTTCTTGATTTTACAAAAGATGATGAAGATGCATACTTAAATAGGAAAATTTCTTCATATCGTGATGACGACGACATGTTGCCATTTTAAAACTAATGGAATAGTTCATTTCTTAGAAACATGTTTTCGATTGGGGTATATACCCACCTTTATAGATAAAATGACCTGTTCCAAAGGAACGGGTCGTTTTTATCATTTTGGGAAGAATTATTATTGGATTAGGTTATTTTTTTGAAGGCAAAACGAATTCACACACTAAAATAATATAAAGAGAATAGGAGGATTTTGTATGAGCAAAAAGAAATTGAAAATTATACTTAAAATTATAATTCCAATTGTCATTTTAGGTATATTAACAAGCTTATATTTTATTAAAAATGCATCAGATGAACCAATTGAAGATGATATTAACATTCCTACCGAAGAACCAGTAATTAAAGGTGATTCTTCCAATAATGTTGTCGAAAATGAGGATCCTTTTGCAGATGCTGATTTTGGATTAACAGTAACAAATGTGGATATTCAGGAGCTTTCGAAATATGGATTACCGATGATCATAGATTATGGTTCTGAGGGATGTGGACCATGTCAAAGTATGAAGCCGGCACTAAAATCCGTAAACGCCAAAATGAGAAAAAAGGCATTTATCAAATATATTGATGTATGGGAACATCCTGAGGCCGCCCACGGTCTGCCCATTAACCTTATCCCAACACAATTCTTCTGGAATGCAGATGGAACACCATTCATGCCAAGCGAAGAGTTAGGTAGTCAAATACCATTTGATTTATACTATGATAACGAAACCAATGAACATGTTTTTACAGCACATGTCAGTCCATTAACCGAAGAACAAATGTTGGCCATTCTTGCCGAGATGGGAGTGAAACTCGATGATTAATTCATGGCTTTCGCAAATTGCTTCAATTATTGACAATAATATATGGTTAGCCCCCGTTTTTGCGTTATTGGCGGGCATTCTAACTTCTTTAACTCCATGTTCGCTATCCAGCATTCCATTAGTCATCGGATATGTTGGTGGTACAGGTACAAAAAATACCAAAAAAGCTTTTTGCTATTCGTTAACATTTTCATTAGGAATGGCAATAACATTTGTTATTCTTGGTGTTATTGCAACGTCAGCCGGAAAACTTCTTGGTTCTGCAAATACATGGTGGTATTATGTACTTGGAACTATTATGATCTTAATGGCATTACAAACATGGGAAGTATTTAACTTTATCCCCTCAACCAACTTGTTAACTAAAAATAAAAAACGTGGTTTTATTGGTGCATTTATTGCTGGAATTCTTGGTGGAGTATTTTCTTCTCCATGTTCCACCCCAGTGCTGATTGTTCTACTGGCGTTAATTGCCGGTAAGTCCATAATTTGGGGATGTATGTTAATGTTACTTTATGCAATTGGTAATAGTTTTCTTGTTATTATTGCAGGTACATCTCTCGGATTTGTACAAAAACTAAATAAAAATGATAAATATAGAAAAGTCGCTGCTATATTAAAATATGTAATGGGTACTTTAATATTAGTAATTGGACTTTATATGTTTTGGAATGCATTTTAAGGAGGAGGGTTTATGAAACTATTTAAAAAGAAACCAGAAGAAAACATTTCTGGATTTACATGTGCACTGTTCAACAACGAAATAAACGATGATGAGATTTGTGTGAATGAAAAAATTGAAAGCATTAAGGTTCTGGGTGCTGGATGTGCATCGTGTGAAAAACAATACGACTATGTCATGGAAGTAGTACAAAAACTTAAATTAGATATTCCAGTAGAATACATTTCAGACTATGAGGAAATTTTGAAATACAACGTAATGAGTGTGCCGTCTCTTGTTATTAACGAAAAGGTTGTCGCCGAGGGGAAGCTTGTTAAGCAAAAAACTTTGGAAAAACTACTTGCAAGAAAGGAATAATTATGATAAAAAAGATTATTGTAATAATAAGCGTCTTTCTAATGTTAATAATGGGTTCTTCCATCATTGCAAGTGCTGAAGTTGTTGACTGGCCCATTAATAAGGTGATTGATAAAAGACATGGATATACAGATGAAGAAGTTGAACTGGTATATTACATGAAGTATTGTTATCAATCATATGAGTTGGAATTGGATACTGTTATACATTTTTCTACCAGAGCAACTGATTTGTGTAAATATCCGGTACCAGGAAAAGATGGGGTATTTATTTCAGTAGAAATTCCGGATTTTATTTCACCTGAAACCATACCAGAAAATCCTGTTTTTCATGGACATTCATTATCAATGTATTATGACGAATTTATTTACCCATACAATATAATTGATAAAAAGTTAGTAGAAGCGTTTGGAACGGAAGGATTTCTTTTATATCAATTAGAAGATGAATATAAAAATAACACAGCCAACTTTGATGTGTTTTATAAAACCAAAATTGATATTGGTAAAAAGACAATTAATATTTATTTGGATAAAGAAATAACACCAGAACAAGCAAAAATTTTATTACAAGATGATACATTGGATAGTATTTACGTTTATATAATCATTATTGCATCAATTTTAATTGTAGTTACTGGCATTTCTATTCTAATTGCAATATATAAAAGAAAAGAAAAGCGTAGAAAAGAAGAAGAACGTGAAAGAAGACGCCTTGAAAAACGTCGTCGTCATAAAAAACATCGTAAACATAAAAAACATAAACGAAAATAAGGAACTGTAAATGTTAAATAAAATACAAAAGGGCCGACTTGAAAAGTCGGTCCATTTTGTTATTATTCTTTGAGAATGAGATATGCACAATACATCGTCATAAGAAAGTAAAATGGCCAAGAGAATAGTTCTGGACCCAATGCACAGATGAACCCCCACGACAGGTTTTCCAATGTTTCTTTTAGTGTAATATTTTTAAAGTTGATTTTGTTTTTAAAGATAAATATTACAACGGCTGCCATGAAGATTACGAATTCTACACATAGCATTATCAATTCAGACGTTAAGAATGGATAAATGTGTTTTATTACCGCGACTACACCTGAACACGCCACTCCAGCAATCAATCCGATAATATATTCGCAAGTCATTATCGTAACATCGCGTTCGGTTTTGTTGATTTTCTCATCCTTGAATTTCTGAAAACGCGTGAAAAGATGATAAGACATAGCAATAAGACCAAGAACAATCAATATTGGGTCAGCGAATGCAAATCCAAATAGTGTACCAAAAGCAAACCCAAGTTGTTGAAATTTTGCTTTGTCAATAGAATCATAGTTGTTTCGTACAAATCGTTCAAAGAATAAAATTTTTTCAAAGCTATCAGTTTTTTTAACAAGTTTCATATTAAGCACCTCTTATATATATTTTTTTATTTTTTGGTGATGCAGATTGAGGTGTTTAACATGTTTGTTATTAATTTAGCCATTCAAGTATCCTGCCAAACGCAATTCTGCACCTTTCCAAAAAATCATAATCATTATTAATATATTGAAAACTACTTATAAATACAACCAAAATATTTCGATATGATTAACTATTGAAATACTAATTCGACACTATAATAAAATCATAAGAACTTGTGAGAGGATTTTATGGAACTTTTGAATTTATTTAAAAACGAAGTTTTAATTGTGTCGATGGCTGCATGGTTAACGGCACAAATTATTAAAATTATTATCAACGCAATTGTTAATAAGACATTTTCATTGGAAAGATTGTTTGGAGATGGCGGTATGCCATCTGGACATTCAGCAACAGTTACAGCAGCTGCCTTTATGGTTGGAATACATGAAGGATTAACGTCTCCTGTTTTTGGTTTTGCATTAGTAATTGCAATTATTGTTATGCATGATGCAACCGGCGTACGCCAAGAAGCCGGAAAACATGCCAAATCGATTATTGAGATCGTCGATATTCTTTATACATATGTTGAATTTTGTCAAGAAAGAGACTTGAAAATTAAAACTGAAAAATTTAAAACACTTATAGGTCACACACATTTGCAAGTCTTTTTCGGAGCTCTTACTGGCATTGGCGTAGTTTTGATTTATCTATGTATAACAAACAATTGGCATCTATTATGTTAATATCAAAGCCATCAGATTTCTGATGGCTTTTCTTTATGAAAATTTTGCTTAAAGTATGAATTGGACACTATAATAAATACATATAAGAATTGGAGGATTACATTTTGAGTATTTCTGAAAAAGCATTAAATATTATTCGCAAAATGCAACGAAATGAGATAACTGAAAGCATTATATATAAGAAAATTTCAAAATTCGCAAAAGGCGATACAAATAAAGAAACCCTTCTGAGATTATCTTCTGAGGAAGAGGCACATGCTAAGATTTGGCAATCATATACACAAGAAGAAATAAAACCTGATAAGTTTAAGGTATTTAAATATACATGGATTGCAAGACTCTTTGGTTTTACATTTGCTGTGAAACTTATGGAAAACGGAGAGCTTGATGCACAAAAAGAATATGCGAGTATTGCCGAAGAAGTACCGGATAGTGTAAAAATTCAGGAACAAGAAAAAGAACATGAGGAAGCTCTTCTTGATATGCTTGACGAGGAAAAGCTCCAATATGTTGGTAGCATGGTACTTGGTATGAACGATGCATTGGTTGAATTAACTGGTGCACTTGCTGGTTTTACATTTGCAATGCAGGATACCAAGCTTATTGCACTCGCAGGGCTCATTATAGGCATATCTGCGACGTTTTCAATGGCCGCAAGTGAGTTTCTGTCTGCTCGACAGGAAGGCCGCTCAGATGCGTTTAAATCGTGCCTGTATACGGGCACAGCATATTTGATAACAGTTGCATTACTCATCATGCCATATCTTGTTCTTGGAACAAACATGTTTATTCCGGCACTGATTTGGATGTTGGCTATGGTAATTGCAGAAATTGCAATTTTCACGTTCTACATATCTGTTGCAAAAAGTGAAAAATTCAAACCCAAGTTTTTGGAAATGTCTATTATTAGTATTGGCGTAGCAGTTCTTTCATTTGGTGTAAGTATTGCAGCCAAGGCATTCCTTGGTGTAGATGTATAAAGGAGGAAATATCATGAGAAATGTAAAATCTATTGAATTTGTTTTCGAAAATTGCGAATGTCTTGAAATTGAAGCTAAATATTTCGGCGGAGTTCATTTGAATGATATCCGAACCAGTATAGCACGTATTGCTTGCAACTCAATTGCAAAGATGCAAACTGTACATAGTGCTGTATTTGAAATCTTCTCAGAGGCAAATATTGAATATGCACCTTTTGGTAATCAATCCGACAAGATGGTTAAGTTTGACCGTCTTGCTGCTTGGGATGACATTACTCAGATTGTTGTGCACTATAAGGATAATCAAGAGGAAGTTTACTACGTAGATTATGATGACGACGGAAATGATGGCCTTGGTGCACCTAATAAAAATCAAAAGAGTTACATTAGTGCACTGGGTAATCTTTATCTTGTAATTGAAAAAAACAAGAACATTGGTGATTACTTCGATAAAGATGCAATTGATAACGAAGAAGAAATTGATTCTATAAAGTCTATGATTCTTGATTAATCAAAAAAGGAGTTAACACATTGTTAGCTCCTTTTTGTATATACAATTTGTCCAAAATATGATTTTTGCACTATAATAAATATAGAAGCAAATCAAAAAATAGTGATTATATTTGGAGTATTTATGAAAGGAAATTAGAAAAATTATGAGTGTACATTGTCGAATTATTGTAGGACCTACGGTAGAGATTCTTAATAAGATGAATCATGCGGATTTTAGAAAATATCATGCATATATTGACAATCATCCAGAGATGGAGGATAATTATGATAGACTTCATGAGCCCGGTGCGAAGATGATTCTTTTTGCTGACGGAATGAATGGTCAGTATTTAAGACTGACATATGTTCAGAGCATTAAAGAAAATGGTCGCATTGACCATGGTTCAGATCTTATTGAGTTAGCCGCAGCACCTATTGATGCAAATGTCATCAAGCAGATGCAAGACATCTATAAAGAATACACTGGCAATGATCTGCAACCTGAGCAGATTAAGAATGCTATGTGGACTCAATGGACTTGAATATGAAAAGAGCTAACGAAACGTTAGCTCTTTTTTTGTTGTTTCACCAAGATTGTTATTCATTAATGGTACAAACAATATAATATAACAGATTATTTGTATAAAGGTCAAGAACACAGAAAGGAGAGAATTTGCATGAAAGACTTGATACAAACAATTTTTGGGCACATTATGCTAATTGCCATTATAGTTTTCGTTATATCTATGAACGTATGGCTTATTAGTATGCTCTTTGCAACCAACTTTTCTTTCGGCGAAGTTCTTGGTTGTTTAGTAGTTTTATTTATTGATTGGCTTATTGGTATTTGCTTCAAGGCAACGCCATAAAAAGAAAGGAATTGTTATGAAAAAAAATTACATCCCGTTGGTAATCATTGTTATTGTTTTTCTCATGTGCGTCTTGGCACTTCTTATTAATGCAAACATGTGGTTGTTTCAAGACTTCTTTCACATGGACAATTATGCATGGTATGATATCGTCAAGGGAATTGGCGTCATTCTTTTGGATTTCTGTATTGCCGCTTTTCTTCTGTGCAATGCACATGAAATTGCTGCACCCGATACCTATGATGAGGATGATTGCGAATAACATCAAAAAGCACTTCGAAAGAAGTGCTTTTTGTATTTATTTCTTTTTGTCCAGAAAAGACAAATTTGTTATATGTATAGTAGTTCACTGTTTTGATGATATTATCTCTTCAACCGATGTTTTTCTCACTATAATATATATAGAAATAATTTATTTGAGGAAACAACATGAAACTACATGAGATTTTACCAACATCGAGAACATTTTATTTAACACCCGAAGAAGGAGATGCCCTTTTGGGTAACATTAAAATTGTTTTACACTATGATGCACCAATGATGAGAGTTGAAACATTGGCCGGCACATTTTATATTGATCTAAAAACTAAAAAGGTTGAAAAGGATCCTGCTCGAGTTGTTGTCAATTTTTCGGCTGATGATTTACTTAAAAGGATGAATGTCCATCAACAGTTCAAACCAAATGAATCATATGCGGCAACAATGAAGGCAATCGATGCAAAATGTAAGGAGCTTAGAATTACAAGATTGCATACAGCGTCGAACGTATATGATAAAATGATGGCTACCTATAATACATACACTGCAGAATATTCTTTTAATGCACTTATCGATGTAATTAAAGAAGATCCTGAATTATCCAAGTATGAAGATGAAATTATTAAGAAGGTATATGTATGGCCCGAGTTGCACGAAACTGTCGCTAATGCAATTGTCAAATATTTATATCCAACGTTAAAGTCATCTCCTACAATTCCTCACAATGCATTTATTATTGAATACCCGACGCCCGACAATTAAGTTCGGGCGTTTGTATTAATTTTATCAATGGCAGACACAAACCGCAACTATAATATAAAAAATGATTTTATGGAGAAAAAAATATGGAACATATTGTACAAACCAAAAATTTAAATAAAAAATATAAGTATAAACACGCACTAAAAGATTTTAATATTACGATTAATAAAGGCGATATTTATGGTCTTATTGGTGTTAACGGTGCTGGCAAATCTACTTTGATTAAAATCATTGCTGGTATTACTACACAAACGAATGGAGAATTATATTTATTTGGTAGTAGAAATGATTTAGATTTACATAGAAGAAAAATCGGTGCAGTAATCGAAAATCCTTCTTTCTATCCAAATATGAGTGCGTATCAAAATTTGGAATACTATGCAACAGTTATGGCAACAGCTGCAGGTCCCATTGAAAAAACAGTTTTAAATGAGCTTTTAACCAAGGTTAAATTGGATCCGAATTCGAAACAACCATTTAGACAATTTTCATTAGGTATGAAACAGCGATTAGGAATTGCATTTGCATTGCTAAACAACCCTGAATTTGTCATCCTGGATGAGCCAACAAATGGTTTGGACCCAGTAGGCATTCTTGAATTGCGAGACGTCATTCTCGAACTTAATAAATCTGGCGTAACGTTTTTAATTTGTAGCCATATTCTTTCAGAGTTGTCGCAGATTGCAACAAAATATGGCATCGTACATCACGGTGAATTTGTCAAAGAATTGACAAATGAAGATTTGATAAAATTTAATCAAGAAACAGTTGTTATTAAATTAGCAAATGGTAAAGGCAAAGACTTTATGAATATGCTTGATAAATACGACTATTTTTATGGTATTTATAATGGTGTATATGAAGTAACACTTAAATATGGAATTAACAAATTTTTGGAACAACTTGTGAAAGAACATGTTGAAATTTTATCGATTTATCAAAAACAATCTTCTCTTGAAGATGTATTTTTAAATACTATTAAGGAGGCAAAGTGATATGATTAACATTGTAAAGGCAGATATTAAAAGAATTTTGAATTCAAAATCTATTTGGATAATGCCAATTGCAATTATTGCTATGGTTGCTATGCTTTGTGGACTATTTGCCGGCCTGAAATATGTTATGTCTCTTGACTTATCTGCAGTATTGGGTGATTCGATGGAATCATTAGCTGCCATTGGAAATGTGGCAAATAACGGCTTTGAAATGACTGTACTAAATTTGCAATCTGATACACTAATTTACATATTTACAATTATTTTGTTATCTGTTTCCGCATTTGATTTTTCATCCGGCACAATTAAAAATCTTTTATCGATTGGTAAATCAAAAGATAAAATCTTTTTTGCTAAGTTGATGATTTCATATATGTGGACAATTGTTGGTGTGTTCTTTTATGCCATTGTGTCAACGGGATTTGGATATTTATTTTTCCAAAGTCCGTTAAACATGGATGAAATTATAAAGATACTTTTAATTACAATTAAACAACTGCCAATTTATTTGTCTATTATTACCATTGGTCATATTTTTGTATTTATAACACAAAAAACAGCAGCTTCCATTCTATTGTATTTGGGAGCGTTTATGCTGTTTGAAACAGTCATGCCAATTATTGATATGATTCTTGATTGGCCATTTAAGGTTTCTCTTTTAATGCCACTATATCAATTAATTGAATTGACATCCGAAACAGTATCTATTGGAAGCTATCTAACTATTTATATTTCGTCAGTAATATATATTGTGTGCGGTGCAATGGGAGGATACTATATTTTCAATAGGAGTGAATTACGATGAAACAATTAATTATTGTTAGGAAGGATTTGGGTATGTCGCCTGGTAAGCTTGCTGCCCAAGTTAGTCATGCGTCTATGGCTTTCTTGACGTCTAAATTAAGAAACCCAAAATATGTACAACCCATTACAAAGGGAATGATGGCAGAATGGCACGAAACCCATGCGGACGATTGGCAAGATGTTATTGGATATGAATATGATTATATTTTTGATAAAGATACATACGAACAATGGTTATGTGGTATTTTTACCAAAATAGTTTGTGAAGCAAAAAATCGAAATCATTTGCTGAAAGTAATTGACATTGCCAATGAGCTTGGTTTGGTTGAAGGAACTGATTATTTTATTATTAAAGACAGATGTTTAACTGAATTAGAGCCAGAAGAAATTGATGAAGAGGGTATTGGCAGAACGATTACTTGTATTGGTTTCAAACCGCTTCCGGATGATGTTTCAAGGCAATTAAGCAAAAAATATCAATTATTAAAATAAATAATTATAAATACAAGGAGTTTTTATGCCAAAGGTACAAATTTTTGCACATCAAAGTCAGGCTGCTTTGACTGAAAGCATTAATAAATTCATCGAAGATAACAATCTTGCATCTGAATATATTCATGATATTAAACTTGCCGGCACGGATAACAAGATTATTGCGATGATTGTTTATGAAGTTCCAGAAGTTGAGGAAGAATTATCATGGGATGAAGACGATGAGTTTGATGAGAACCAATTTTCATTATTTTCATAAAAAATATATTTCCATTAGCCAGTATTCATAAGTATGAATACTGGCATTTTGTTTGTCATTGATATAGTTTATGCGTTAATCTTGCGATTGTAAATATATAATAAAAAGAGATTTTATACACGGAGGTGTGTTTATGAAATTAAAAAAACTTATTATTATTTTTGCAACATTGTTAATGGTAACTATGTTGTTTACATCGTGTGACGCAGCAGATAATGGCTATGTGTCAGGCATGGATTCAATGGAAAATGTAGGTTCTGGATCAATTGATGGTATTGGCAGCACAAATGATTTTAATTCCAGCACGAACAAGCCATCCACATCAGTTCAAGAATCGACTGGCAAAGAATATGAGACGAAAATTATTAAAACTGCAAATTTGGAAACGCAAACAAAAGAATTTGATTCAGCCATTGCTGAAATTGAAGTTTTTGTAAAAGAACTTGGCGGATATATTGAAAGTTCAAAAGTTACCGGAAATAATATTGGTAGTTATCGTAATGGAAAAACCGCACAATATTCTTTACGTGTTCCATCAATTAAGTTTGAAGAATTTTTATCGTATACTGAATCAAAGTTACACGTAGTTTCAACAACAACTACTTCACAAGATGTTAGCTTAAAGTATTATGATTTAAAGAGTAGATTGGAAGTTTTGGAATCTGAAAGACAAGCACTTAATAAGATGTTGGAAAATGCCAAAACAACAAACGAAATTTTATCAATAAGAAACCAGCTTACAGATGTAATTGCAGATATTGAATCTATTGAGACTCAATTACGAGTTTATGATAGCAAGGTCAATTATTCAACGGTTACATTAAGAGTTGAAGAAGTTGTGGAATATACTGAAATTGCAGAACCGGATCCTACATGGTGGTCAAGAATTAAGGAAGCTTTCGTAGAATCGTGGTCTGATTTTGCTGAATGGTGGCAAGATTTCACTGTTTGGCTTGTAAGAGTATTCCCAACATTGATTATTATTGGATTCTTTGGTGGAATAGTTGCTGTTATTATTTTCTTTGTAAACAAAAGAGATAAGAAGTTAAGACAGGCAAAAAATAAGAATCTTAAACAATAACAGAAGTTTTTATATCAAAAATGAAAAGTGACACTAAAATAATATCATAATACACAAAAATTCAAATTTGAAGGAGAAATTGAAAACTATGAAAAGACGTATTGTATTGATTATGTCAGTACTTATGCTTGTTTGTCTGTGTTGTACA